>VNIU01000286.1_pt1 | contig 25045 bp, 23 predicted proteins | sample 7248601 | NCBI WGS metagenome assembly VNIU01 (sample SAMN12251564, study PRJNA551026) | human skin metagenome | isolation source: skin samples from healthy patients and patients infected with Netherton Syndrome | host: Homo sapiens | place: France:Paris
ATCAGTAGCACCAAAGAAACTATACTTCCGACAAATACTAAACTGGAATTAATTTGTTTCCATATAGTTAAGTAATCTTTCTTAGCTTGTAAGCCAATGTCGTGTTGCTGACCCACCTTAGCTATATAATTATTGGATTTATCTTTTTCATTAAGTACGTTAAATTCTACAGTGGTTTTAATATTTTTTGGGGTTGAGATGACATCTTCATACTTATTATTCGCAAAATAATCAACTAATTGATTCATTTGTTGCTGATTTTTAACAATTAAATTAATGCCATCCGCATACATAATATTGTCTGTAAGGCTATCATCAATATATTTCATATAATACGTTTTGCCGAATATTTTCAATGTCTCTATCTTCTTAAATAAGCTAACATGTGTACTCATCGCCACCTCATTATCCGCTAACTGTATCTTTTTATTAAATTGATTATAGTCCTCTTTATTGTATATAGAAATAAACGTATTTAGCCGTTGTCCACTACTAAAATTAAACAAGTTATTTGAAACAGTTTGCTTGTCTAATACTTTATGATAAGCACCGCCCTGTAACTCTGCACTTATAATACCTTGAGTAAATACTTTAAATTGGTCTGTTGGTACCTTTTTGTGAATGTCCCTTTTTAACTCTATTATCTTCTGTTTGAGCTTTTTATTATGATGAAAGTCACCATTATAATATCCTGTAAAATCATTTTTAAAAGCTTGGTCGAATCTTTCGTCCATATCACGATAAGTAGTTACTGTCATACTAAAAGTAACGAGCAGAAATGTACAAATTAATGAAATCGTTGCTAAACCAATGGCGCTTGATTTCACTCTAGAATTGAGCCCAGCAATAAAAAAGAAGTTATTAGGCTTATAATAGAAATGATTGATTCTTTGTAATGCCGTTAAAATCATTGTTCCTAAACTAATAAAAAGTAAATATGTGCCTATAAAAGTAGCTAGTATTGTTATAAACAAAATACCTATTGAACCAATTGCAGTATTAGGCTTTAATGCTAAATAGTAACCTAGAGCAGTAAGTAGTATGCTTACAATTAAAAGAGTACTTAAAACAATATTAGATGTATGTCGCTCTGTCTCTTTACCTCTCCGTATTAATTGTAAGGACTTTTTAAATGTAATCTTAAAATTACTAATAATGAATAATAACAACATCAAAGTAAATAACATGATTAATGTAATAATCATTGATAATATATCAAAAGGATATGCGGACAAATGTGAATAACGCGCATTGATTAACTTATTTAATATCATGAAAAAGAGCTCACCAAATAAGTAACCTCCAACGATGCTTAGTACCGCAGATATTGAAAATTGAATTGCAAGCTCAATAAAAATAATTAATCTTATATGTTTCTTTTCCATACCTAAAATCATATTTAATGCAAATTCTTTTTTTTTATGATTAATCACAAAATTATTTGCATAAATGACAAATATAAATGTAAGTATTGTCATAAAAATGATACCAATGATTGCTGATATTTTTAATTCTGGGTTATGCTGACTTAAATAAATATTAGTCGTTAATGATAGCAATATGTATTCTTTGCCAAACATTATACTAACGGCAATAATAAAGGGGATGATTACATGACGTTGAATGACAAAATCTCGTTTAATCATGTTCCACAGTATCTTGAAGGTCATGTTATTCACCTGCTCCATTCAACATTGCTAAACTATCGGCTATACGTTTTTGATAATCTGATTGTGATTCTTCTCCACGATATAATTCATGATATAAACGACCATCTTTGATGAAAATCACACGCTCTGCATACGAAGCATCAATATTTGAATGTGTTACCATTAAAATGGTTTGATAGCCTTGATTGATTTGTCTGAATAGTTTCATAAGTTTTTTAGAAGTTTTTGAATCAAGGGCTCCTGTTGGTTCATCAGCTAGAAGTAACTTTGGCTTAGCAATAAGTGCACGTGCAATAGCAACACGTTGTTTTTGTCCGCCTGAGATTTCGTAGGGATACTTTTCAAGTAAGTCTGAAATCCCCAATTGCCCACTCAATTCAGTCAAACGTTGATGCATCACTGATGAACGTTCATTGGCAAGTACAAGTGGCATTAAAATATTATCTTTATTGGACAATGTATTTAAGACGTTGAAATCTTGAAAGACAAACCCCATCGTTTCTCGTCGAAAACGTGCAATTTCCTTATTTCTTAATTGATTAAGAGATGTGTCATCAAGCGTGATAAAACCTTCAGTGAGTTGATCAAAAGTTACTATGAGATTTAGTAACGTGGATTTACCAGAACCTGATTCACCCATGACAGCAACAAATTCACCTTTATCTATTTTAAGGTTCATATTATTTAAAGCTGTCGTTGTATTGAGTCCTCTGCCATAAACTTTTTTAACATTTTTAACCTCTAATAACATCACGAAAGCCCCCTTCTCGTCTTACCTACTATCATAAAATAAAAAATTGCCAATCACATTTATAATTTCTTACAAATATCATTGGCAACCTTACAATTTTGAAAGTTAACTTAATCCTCTTGAGGAAAATGTATTGTAAATGTTGTCCCCACACCAAGTTCTGAGTCCACTGATACATCCAAATTCAAATGATTTGCAATATGTTTAACGATAAATAAGCCGATACCACTAGATTCTTGATTGAGTCTACCATTATACCTTGAATAACCTTTATCGAATATTTTAGGCACATCTGCTTTACTAATACCTACACCATTATCTTTAATTTTTAAAATCTGATGTGTGGCATCAAAGTCTATCCAAATGTCTTTACCTCTAGCATACTTTAAAGCGTTATTTAAAATTTGCTCAATCATTATTGACGTCCACTGTGCATCAGTTAAAATATCTTCTTCAACTTTTTTATAATGAATGTTTGTGCGTTGTTCAATAAATTGAATTCTGTACTTTAAAATTAATGGTCGAATAAGGTTATCTACTTTAACTTTTGAAATTGTCATATCTGACTCTTCATTCAACAATTTTAAATAACTTAGTGCTAAGCTCGTATAATTATCAATTTGAACAACTTCCTGTCTTACACGATTGACGACATTTTCTTCATTTCTTTCTAATAAAAGTTGTGTAGCAGTGATTGGTGTTTTGATTTGATGTATCCACGTGAGAAAGTAGCTTTCAACATCATTCCGATATTCAATTTGTTGATTTTTGACATGTGTTAATTCATTTTCCAAATGTTGAACTGTAACTCTTAAATCTTCTTCCTTGAACCCTAAATATTTTATCCACCAACGAATGGTGATAATCAGTAATATAATTCCTAAAGTTAATCCATATGCTTCAAATGGTAGGGAAAATAAATAAAAGATCAATGCAAACAATAAAAAGGTCATTAAAATGATTATAATTTCACTACGAATTGATTTAATAAATGCTAATTTCATATCACTTAAACCCTGTATCCAACATTTTTCTTAGTTTCAATAAAGTCAGTTAATCCTATGAAAAGCAGTTTTTTACGCAATCGAGTCATATTTACAGCAAGTGTATTATCGTCAATGAAATTTTCAGATTCCCAACATTTTTCAATTAACGCTGTACGATTCACATATTTATCCTCATTTTGAAACAATAGCTTTAAAATCTGCAGCTCTGTCAGAGATAGCTGCACAGTGTCATCACCATTTATAATTTTTGCTTCATCTAAGATTAGCTTGCACCCTTTTACTCCAAGTTCATTTCTAGATAGAGATAAATCATAAGTACGACGTAAAAGTGCTTGAATTTTAGCAACAGTTAAAGATAAATTGAAAGGTTTCTCAATAAAATCATCGCCACCCATTTGAATAGCCATAATTTGATCCATATTGTCTATACGAGAACTAATAAACATAATTGGAACATTAGATTCTTTACGCATTTCCTGACACCAATGAAAACCATTGAGTGTCGGCAAATTAATATCCAACAAAACAAGTGGAGGTGCAACTTCGTGAAAATCTTCCATAATTTGCTCGAAATTGTCTACAGCAACTACCTCATAATTCCATTTAAAAAGCTCATTCGCTAAGCTTTCTGCAATCACTAGGTCATCTTCTACTATGAGAATCTTCATATACGTTCACCTTTCACACTATACTATTATCTTTATGATTTGTCTTCTTTTGAATCATAAACTTTATTTTTATCTTTATCAATTTGGTCTTGTTCATTTTGTTTCTTTTTACTTCTACGTTTCTCCTCTAAAATACTTAATACAATAAACAAAACAATTAAAAGCGGAGATAACATTATAATAATCATTTTGCTCACCCTCTTTTAGAAATATTAACTACTAATAATAGTAAAAACTGTTTACCTTTATTTTACATGTTTAACTCAGGAAAATATATTTTTTGACTACACACTATTTAACAATATTTTAAACTTCTGTCGAGTTCAATTTTTATAAATTGTGCCTAAATTCAAAACTAAGTTCTAACCAATTTTATGCAATATTTTTTCAAATTATTTTTCGAATAATATATATTTACATTTAATTTACTTAAACGTTACTTTTAGTCAAAACTCGTATTCTATACTGACATTGTAATACATATTTAAATATCAGGGGGCAATTTAATTATGCGTTTGATAAACAAATTTGGTAAAACTACGATAGCTACTTCAATGGTAGCAGCGACAATATTAGGTGTAGCGAATGTATCATTTGCATCAGATAGCAGTGCAAGTCTAGATGAAAATGCCCAAGGCCAACAAGGACAAGACAGAGCGATTGCCTTCGGTAACACAAAAAATCCTAAAAATGTTATTTTCATGGTTAGCGATGGCATGGGACCATCATTTAATACAGCCTATCGCTATTACAAAAACAAATCAGGTGCTAAAACACTAAAACCTACTGCTTTTGATAAATACTTAAAAGGAACAAACCGCACTTATCCAAATGATCCTAAAGAAAATGTAACAGACTCAGCTGCTGGTGGTACAGCCTTTGCAACTGGTCACAAAACATACAATGGTGCAATTAGTGTTGACACAAATAAAAAACCTGTAAAATCTGTACTTGAACAAGCAAAAGAACAAGGTAAATCTACTGGATTAGTTATAACAGCTGAATTAACTGACGCAACACCTTCAGTGTATGCAGCTCATATTGATTCTCGAGATAAAAAAGATGATATCGCACAACAATTTTATAAAGATAGAATTAATGGCCAACATAAAGTTGATGTTATGTTAGGTGGCGGTTCTAAATACTTTGGTAAAAATAATGGTAACCTTGATAAAAAATTTAAAAGAGATGGCTATGATTTAGTTTCTAATAAGAGTGAATTAAATAACTCGCAAAGTAACAAAGTGCTAGGTACGTTCTCAGAAAAAGATATGCCATTACAAATTGATGCACCAAAATCAGATCCATTACTAGTAGATATGGAAAATAGTGCTTTAAACAAATTAAGCAAAAACAATAAAGGATTCTTCTTAATGATTGAAGGTGCATCTATTGATAAAGCCGCACACCCTAACGATATCACTGGAGTTATGTCAGAAATGTCAGGTTTCGAAACCGCTTTCGATAATGCCATTAATTATGCTGAAACACACAAAGATACGCTGGTTGTAGCAACAGCTGACCATTCAACTGGTGGCTTATCTATTGCGAAAGGCAAAGATTATAAATGGAATCCAGAAGCTATTCATAAAATGAAACATTCTGGTATGTATATGACTAAACAAATTGTTGCTGAAAAATACCCTGAAAAGGTAATTAACGAAGGGTACGGCATTAATTTCCCTAGCCAACAAATGGATAAAGTGAAAGAAGCTGCTAAAGAATTACACAAACTTCAAAAAGAAGGTAAAGGCGAAAAAGATGAAAAAGTAGTAGCACAAACTACAAAATTACAAAATGCCATCCAAAAACCAATTAACGATGAATCACACACTGGATGGACGACAAATGGACATACAGGAGTAGACGTGAATACTTACGCTTACGGACCAGGTTCAAGTGAATTTAAAGGTAACATGGAGAATACACAAAGTGCTAAAAACATCTTTGATTTCTTTAAAAAAGATATTACATCAAATCAAAATCAATAATAATTAGGTGTTTAAAGCTAAGAGATTGGGAAATCATATTGAATTCGCTGGTCCAACTTGCATTGTATGTGGGATATCCGGCTGAAATTCTCTTTATTGGGGTATCGGACTATTGTTGAAGAAGTCTGATATAAGCGCATTTTCAATTCAGTCATCGACTTCTAATAAACAGCCTGAGACAATGATGTCCCAGGCTGTTTTTAAAATTAAAATAGCCCGTTAGAATGCTCCTAACGTTCTAACGGGTTGCTTTTTTATAAATCTAAATTATCTCTATATTTTTTCATTACATCATTTAGGCTATTACCATCAGGATAGAAGTACCAAAGGTTATCATTACCTACTTTATTCTCACCTTGAATTGTATAGCGTTTAACATTATCTTGAGCATCAATATAATTTTCACGCATTTTATTTAACTGTGTTAAACTTAAATCCGTTTTCACATTATCTTCAGCTGCTTTAAAGATACCATCAATTTTAGTTAGTGAACCTACTTGTAATCCATCTTTAGCAACCGCTTCAATCACCTGTTGTTGGCGCAATTGACGACCGCTGTCACCACCAGCACCTTCTTGTTCACGACTTCTCATGTAAGTAAGCGCCTTATCTCCATTCATATGGTATTTTTGACCTTTATTAAACTGATAACCGTGGAAATTAAAGGTTGCATTACTTGTAATATCGACTCCACCTAAATCATCAACAACACTTTTAACGCCATCCATATTAATAGCTGCATAATGATCGACTGGTACATTTATCAATTCTTCTAAGGATTTTACTGCCATATCAGGGCCACCATATGCATAAGCATGATTGATTTTTTCAATTGTACCTCGACCAACGATTTTTGCTCTAGTATCACGTGGTACACTTACCAACACTGTTTTATGATCTTTAGGATTAATAGACATCATGACAATCGAATCAGTTCGTTGCCCAAGATTTTGTTGCTTACGTTTACCATCTTCATCGATACCATAAATAACGATTGATACCGGATCCCCATTACCAACAGGTTTTTTTCTTAATTCAGATTTATCTCTATCTAACGGATTGTGTATAGCATTGCTCAATGAATTAACTTTAGAAAAAACATAAATCCCAATGGCAATCGCTAAAACAATTAAAATGATTAATATAGTTACAATAACTTTTAAGACTAAAGATTTCTTTTTCTTCTCTTTGGCCATAAGCTACCCCCTCTTATGTGCTTTTTTAATAATATTAATCACACGCATTTGTTGTTTGTCAGACATATCTGATCCTGAAGGTAAGCATACACCATTTTCAAATAAAAATGCACCATTATCTTCACCTTCGTAGATACAATCGTACCCTTTATACAATGGTTGTAAATGCATTGGTTTCCAAACAGGTCTAGCTTCAATATTATTTTCTTGTAAAATTTCGATTAAATCTGTAGCAGTAAAACCAGTTTTGTTAGGATCAATTGTTAATGCAGTTAACCATCGATTTGAGTGTGAGTCTGGTAATTCAGGTTGAAAATTAAAACCACCTAATGGGGATAGTTCTTTTTCATAAGTTTTAAAAATTTCACGTCGTCGTTGAATATGTTCATCAAGTAATTCCATTTGACCTCTACCTATACCAGCAGAAATATTGCTTAGTCTATAATTAAAACCTAACTGGCTATGTTGATAATGTAGTGCTCTATCCCTTGCTTGAGTCGATAAAAACAATGCATGGTTAATAGCTTCTTGATTATTAGAGACTAACATGCCTCCTCCACTTGTAGTAATAATTTTATTACCATTAAAAGAAAACGTTCCAAAATGCCCAAATGTTCCACTCATTTGACCTTTATAGTCAGCACCTAGTGATTCTGCTGCATCCTCAACGAGCAATACATTATTTTCATCACAAATTTCTTTAATTTCATCTATTCTAGCGGATTGCCCATAAAGATTGACTGCTATAACTGCTTTAGGCTTAATTCCTTGAGATTTATATTTATCGAATGCTTTTCTTAAAGCTGAAGGAGACATATTCCAAGAGGCTGTTTCTGAATCAATAAATACAGGCTTGGCTCCTTGATAAATAATAGGATTTGCTGAAGCACAAAATGTTAATGAACTACAGAAAACAATATCGTCTTTTTGAACGCCAGCTTCAATCAAAGCTAAGTGAATCGCAAAAGTACCACTGCCAACAGCTAATGCCGAAGTTGCACCCACATAATCTTTTACGCTATTTTCAAATTCTGTAACATTTTCTCCTAATGGTGCAATCCAGTTTTTATCAAATGCATCTCGTATATATTTTTGTTCACTTCCACCCATATGTGGTCTAGATAAGAAAATTCTCTCTTCTTCCAATTTTTTCACTCCTTAATTTTTGCTGGCGTTCCTATAACTGTTGATTCTGATTTTACATCTTTAATTACTGTCGAACCTGCTCCTACAACACATTTTTTTCCAATATTTACTTGGGGTAACACTGTAGTATTTAAAGCGATGTGAGTAAATGCACCTACTTCAACACCACCTGCTAAAACAGCATTAGGCGAAATATGAACATAATCTCCAATCACATTATCATGTTCGATAACAGAACTAGTATTAACTATAGAATGAACTCCAATTGTGGTATCAGCATTGACAACCGCTAAAGGCATTACAACTGTTCCATAACCAATTGAAGCGCTAGGGCTTACACAAGCAGTCGAATGTATTAATACTGGAAATTGTTCAATTGAAATATGAGATTCAATAAAAATCTTTTCTCTGACAAAGTTGTCACCAATGGCTATAACAAAATAATAATCATTTTTATAATTATCAATGCGTTTTAAATTATCATAAATTAATTGGTGTTCTTTGTGATAATTGTTAATTGCATCATCCAGGTAACCAGCTACATAAAATTTTGCATCATTCTCTATAATATCTTTAATTACTTTAGAATGTCCGCCCATACCAATTAATAGAACTGGTTTACTCATATTAAATTCCCCTTAAATTTTTCTGCAGTAACACGATTAGGTGCAGTAATATCTTTCTTTTTTATTGTATTAACAATAGTTTTATAGATGATGTACATATCGAGTTTAAATGATTGGTTCTCTACGTACCATACGTCAAGCTTAAATTTTGCATCCCACGAAATAGCATTCCTACCATTAATTTGAGCCCATCCAGTTATACCCGGTTTGACATCATGACGTTTTTTTTGTTCATCGTTATATAATGGTATGTATTCCATTAACAAAGGCCTAGGTCCTACTATACTAATATCTCCCTTTAAAACGTTAATCAACTGAGGTAATTCATCAATACTTGATTTTCTAATAAAAGATCCCAATGGAGTCATTCTTTGAGCATCTGGTAGTAATTCTCCATTACCATCTCTGTCATCAGTCATCGTTCTAAACTTATATATTTGGAATGGCTTTCCACCTTCACCTGGTCTTGTTTGTCTAAATAGTATTGGTTTGCCTAGCTTCTTAGCAATAAGAACTGATGCTCCTAAAGTGATAGGTGAAGATAAAATTAATCCGGTAGCACTAACCATAATATCAAATGCACGTTTAAGCATAGTCTAACACTCTTTTCTAAAAGTTTTTATTTCTATAAATTGTTTCTAAATGCTTCCATACTATTTCACTTTTGAATCGCTTAGCCACCCTTACTCTTGCATTTGTACCGAGTCGTTGTCTTAAAATTTCATTGTTCATTAGTGTTTCTGTTTTGTTAGCCATAGCTTTGTAATCTCCAATGTCAACAATAAACCCTGTTTGCTCATCATCGACAGTATCTTGAGCCCCAGTTGCATTTGAAGTTATTACTGGCACTTCTACAGCTTGCGCTTCAATACTAACGTTACCAAACCCCTCTCTATAAGTTGGGAAAAGTAAAACATCCATATGGTTATAGTAACAGACAGGTTTATTTACTTGCCCTGTAAGAATAACATCGTCATTACTTTCCAAAAAATTAAAGTATTTCTTATCTATAGAATCGTCTTCTTCAATTTCGCCTACTACCAAAAGTTTTACTAGATAACCTTTTAGCTTAAGAATTTTAAATACTTCCACTACTTCTCTGATTCCTTTATCTTTAACTATTCTTCCAACATACCCTATAACGAAGTGATTCTCTAATTGATTAGCAATAGTAACAGGAATATAATCATCGTTTTTGTTATAATCGTCTAGATTAATACCATTACTACTGCCATATCCTAAAACTGAAAGATTTTCTTTTTTTTCTAACCCTAAATAAACGATTCTTTTTTTCAAACTTTCGGAGATTGCTATAACATCAGTAGCACAAAACATAGCTAACTTTTCCATAGCATAGAGAATTTTATATTTTAAACCTGTGACAGTTTCAAGACGTAAGCCTCTGACTGTGTATATTCTAACAGGTCTTCGAGTAATAAAAGCAGCTAATGTTCCAATTAGCCCGGCTTTTGGTGTTCCTGAGTTAACAATTTGAGGTTTCTCTTTAATAAATAACTTAATCATATTATATAACGATTTTATATCATTTTTTATAGAAATCTCTCTCTCCATGTTAATTACATGTACAATGTTAGAGGAATAAATCTTTTGTTCCTCCCCTTTTGATGAAACGATATGAACATCTAAACCTCTGTCTCTTAAATATTCTATTTGACCTTTCATTAGAGGAATACTTTTTGATACTGTCACTAAATGGAAGATTTTTTTATTATTCAATTCTTTCACCTACATAAATACTCTTTTTATAAGCGCCATAGTCCTTGTTTTGCTTTGATTTCATCATCTTGAATAACACTTTTTATATCAAAAACAACTCCATTATCTTTAACTAAGTTTAAATACTCTTGCTTATGCTTAAGATATTCTTTATGGGCTACTGCAAAAACTATTGCATCTGCTTTAGGCAAATGAGATTTGTTTTCTAAACTAATGTTATAAAATTTTTCTGCTTCATTACTATCTGCTTCGACATCGTTTACATGTACGTTTAAACCATAGTCTTTTAATTCTTCAATAATATGAATAACTTTAGTATTTCTTAAATCAGGACAATTTTCTTTGAAAGTTAAACCTAAAACATTTACTATTGCACCTTGAACTTCTAATCCTTGTTTTAATAACCCTTTCACTACGTTTGAAGCAATAAATTTCGACATATCGTCATTAATTCGACGACCAGCTAGAATGACTTCTGGATGATGACCTACTTCTTGAGCTTTATGCGTTAAATAGTAAGGATCGACACCAATACAATGACCACCTACTAAACCAGGTTTGAAATTGAGGAAATTCCATTTAGTCCCTGAAGCTCTTAACACTTCATTTGTATCAATATTCAATTTATCAAAAATAAGTGCTAATTCATTCATTAATGCTATATTGACATCACGTTGTGTATTTTCAATAACTTTAGCCGCTTCAGCTACTTTGATAGATGATGCTTTATGCACACCAGCAGTTAACACAGAGCCGTATACGTCAGCTACAATATCTAACACTTTAGGTGTCTGTCCAGAAACGACTTTTGTAATTGTTTCAAAGGTATGCACTTTATCGCCTGGATTAATTCTTTCTGGAGAATAACCAACAAAGAAATCTTTTCCACAAGTTAAGCCTGATTCTCTTTCTAATACAGGTACACAGTCTTCTTCAGTAGCACCTGGATAAACAGTTGATTCATAAACAACAATTGTATCTTTAGTCAAAACTTTACCTACTGTTTCACTTGCCTTAAGAAGTGGTGTCAAATCTGGTTTGTTATTTTTATCAATCGGTGTAGGTACTGCTACAATAATAAAATCCGCTTGTTTTAAATCTTCTGCATTAGAAATGAAATTAATATTTGTTTCTTTTAAGTCTTGTGTAGTAACTTCATTTGTTCTATCATAATCTTCTTTTAATTCTTTAATTCGATTATCATTAATGTCAAAGCCTATAACCGGATGTTTTTTTCCAAAAGTTACTGCTACTGGTAAACCTACATAACCTAATCCTACAACTGCTATATTTCTATTCATATTTAGCATCTCCTTTATTTATAATACTCTACATACCAATCAATAAATTTATTAACACCATCTTGTATGGATGTTTGAGGTTTAAAATCGATGTCTCTATATAAATCATCAACATTTGCATATGTTTCTGGAACGTCTCCTGGCTGTAAATCCATATAGTTTTTCTTCGCAGGTTTTCCTAATTTATTTTCAATTGCTTCTACAAACTCCATTAAACGCACAGGACTGTTGTTTCCGATATTGTAGATTTTATACGGTGCATATGATGAACTTGGATCTGGATTGTCTCCAGACCAATTTGGATTCGGTCTAGCTGGCTTTTTAATTAAACGGCTTATAGCCTCTACAATATCATCCACATAAGTAAAATCGCGCATCATTTTGCCATGATTATACACATCAATAGTTTCATCATTAACTACAGCTTTAGTAAATTTGAATAATGCCATATCAGGTCTACCCCATGGTCCATATACTGTAAAAAATCTAAGTCCCGTAGTCGGTAGGTTATACAAATCACTGTATGTATGCGCCATCAATTCATTTGATTTTTTTGTTGCTGCATATAAACTTAACGGATGGTCGATATTATCAACTGTTTTAAACGGCTTATTTGTATTCGCACCGTAAACTGAACTTGATGAAGCATATATTAAATTATGTACTTTATGATGCCTACAGCCTTCTAGAACATTGAGAAAACCTACAATATTTGAATAGATATATGCTCTAGGATTATCAATGCTATATCTTACTCCAGCCTGTGCTGCTAAGTTAACAACTACTTCTGGTTTTTCATCACTAAAAATCTCATTAACCTTATTAGTATTTTCTAAATCAGTTTTATAAAAAGTAAAATTATCTTTACCAATTGACTTTAATCTATCTTCTTTGAGTTGAATTGAATAATAATCATTAATATTATCAATACCTACAACTTCATATCCTTGACTGATTAATTTTTTGGCTAAGTGCGAGCCAATAAAACCAGCTACTCCAGTAATCAAAACCTTCATAGTTAAACCTCCTTAATTTTTTTAGCAGGAACACCCACGTATAATTTATTTGGTTGTGTATTTTTTTAATACGGCCCCAGCACCAATAACATTGCGCCTACTTATCGTTGTGCCTCCAAGTACTCTTACTCCAGCAACAATCCATACATCATCTTCTATCACTATTTGTTTAGGAGCCACTTTGTTGCATTTTATAGATTTTAAACTATCTTCCCATGTATGATCTGATGATATAAGTGTGCAATGATTAGCAATTGATACGTTATTCCCTATGTCTATATCCCCAAATGCATCGATATATGAAAAAGAATGAATACTAACATTTTCTCCAATAGATAATCTATTAATATTTTTAATGCAAACATATTTATCTATATAAATATGTTTGCCTAAAAATCTTGCGTATTTATTTAAATACATATACCTAGTCGTTACGGCTATCTTAGAGTCACTTATTGAAAAGATAGTCCATAATAAGTCGTTCATTTTTTTGGGTAACTTATTGTATGGTATTTACATTAAATTAATTAATCTATGAGTAAGCTTCATATATTATATCCATCCTTTCCTTTTAAAGGATAATTTATAAAACATGTAAAGAATCAAAGATGGAGGCAAAAAGATTAATGAATTTAAAAATAATTCAGAATCCTTAAACCTATATTTAGGATTTAGCTTAGTGTGAATCCATGATATATCATACTGCATAAAATTAATTACTTTATCTTTTAATGTAGGTAATTGTTTATGAGCAATTTTACGATATTCACAATAATTCTCTGCTGATTTAAAATAATTAGATTTAACTTTACTACTAATACCATCAGATTGATATTCCACGTATTTAGTGCTTTTATTAGCTAGGTGACAATCATATAATTGACTAAATTCAAACCATTGATATGACGGTGGCATATGTCTTGATTTCCCATGTTGTGGAAAAGTCATATGACTTATCTCATGTGTACTAAACACATAACATTTATCATGTCTTACCTTATATTTATATCTTAGATCTACCCAATTAACTTTAGTTAATGCCGGCAATGTTTCTCCTATCACTGTTCCATCTTCATATGTATCTAATGTGATGAGTGCCTTCATATCTTTATTCTTTCTAAATTGAGTATTAAAAAACTCTACTGCATCTGAATAAAACCAATCATCACTATCTAAAACAGTAAATAATTCACCATTAGCAGCCTTTAAACCTACATTTGTAGCAATATGTTTACCACTGTTTTGTTTTTTTATATAACGAATATTAAAATGTTTTTGATTAAAACTTTTTACTACTGATTCGGTTTCATCTTGAGAGCCATCATCCACAATTAACCATTCAAAATTAAAATCTGTCTGTGCTACCAAAGATTGATATAATCTTGGTAAAGTATGCGCACGGTTATATGTAGGTGTAAAAATTGTTAACATTATTAATTCCCCGCCTTATTAATCGTGCTTATAAATTCTTGCCCTTTACTAACCTGATCTTTACTTTGACCACTTAAATTATTTTTAATATCTATTAATTTAGCACGATGTTGGTTAAGCATTTCAATTTTTGACGCAATAAACTCTGGTTTCATTTCTACAATAAATCCAGTCTGACCATCAGTGATTTGCTCATAAACCGTTTCAAAATTCGTAGCCACTACAGGTATGTTGTAATACAATGCTTCATCAATGGTATTAGATTTCCCTTCAAATCTTGAAGGATGAACTAACATATCCATTTTTTGTACAATACTTCCAGTGTTAAATCGAAACCCTAGTGGAATGACATTGTTTTCAAGTGCTTTATCCTTGATAGCATTGTCTAACCAATCTTTTAACTTTCCATCTCCAACTACATACCAGTTAAATTGGAGACCTCTTTTTTTCAGTATAGTTGCCGTTTCGATAAGTAAATCTAAACCTTTGCCATTATCAAGTCTACATATCGTAGCTATGTTTAACATTTTTGAATTAATAATAAGATTCTCATCAGGTAAGTTGGCATACAATTTAATCGGTAAACTGTTATAAAATACAAGGGGTTCTATATTAAATATATCTTTAAATATATTTGCACACATAGATGATACAGCTAAAATTCCGGTCATTTTATTAAAATATTTTTGATCGATTTTATGATTTCGTTTTAAAACTCTATAATCTGTTCGTATCCAGCCTATTTTATAATCTGCATTAATATAGTCTTCTATAAAATAAACTGAATGCCCTCCTGAAACACCGATTGCATAATCATAATGTTTCTTTATTTTATTGTTTTTCCACTTGTTCTTTACCCAGAATTGCTGTTTTGCTTTAGTATTATCATGAAGATTTAATTTACTTCTCAAAACAAAAGTTAACGCTTTCCATAAAAGAATTGGATGATTCAAATTTTTAAAAATAGAACAAATTAAATTGCTTTTATTTAACATTAGTACTGAAAACTTACTATCAACCGGTTTAACGTTCACATAAGATGGTAGATACTTAGTCAATTCATCTTGTTGATTCAAAATCATTAAATCTATTTCAATGTCTGTTTCCTCTAATTCATATAACAAATTTAGCAAACTCTTTTGAGGTCCACCAAAATTAAAATTGTTAACTACAAATAAAATTTTCATATCTTACCCCTTACTCAAACAATTTGATTTTATTGATTTGCTTGAAAAGCAATTTTATCTTTTTTAATATCTTTAATTACATATGCAATCCAATACCAATTATTATGAGCTAATTGAACAAATAGTAATGGTAATATAAGCCACATTAGTTTTGGGCTATAAAATTTTAAAATCACTATTTGTACAAGTACAGTAGTAATTGCTGAAATTAAAAAAGATTTATGATGAGGTATGAGATTCTTTGTTGATAAAAAGTTGGTGAATAAAATTTGATTATTATATAAAAATCTATATAACAAAATAATTATCATAGTTATTAGACTAAATAATCTATAGTTTGCCCCTATAATTTCTAAAATATAATTACCTAACAGTAAAAATAAAATAAAGGAGACTATATTAAACACATAACTTGTAATAATAGCTTTTCTAAATAATTTGATTAGCTCATTATATTTATTTTTAACTCTAAGATAGTTAAATTTTGAAAGATAGGTATTATAATATGAGTTAGAAAGCATTAATATTAAAGTTACTATCTGATTAATAAAACCAAATCTCCCTGAAACTTCTAAAGATAAGAAATAAGAGCTTAAAATAATAGGGAAATTAATAATTAAATAGTTTGATAAAGATATAGAGCCCGTTCGTAATGTATTAGGAATAATTGCTCCAAATATTTCTTTGTCATATTTAACTTTAAGTTGATGTTTTGTCTTTTTAGTTTCATTTGAGTAATTATAATAACTAATGGATTGCATTAATCTATTAACAATAACAGAAATAAAATATGCTACAGAAACCCCAATCAGTCCAAAACCAAGTATGAGTAAAATAATAGATAAGATGAGTTGAGTTAATTTAGTTACAACTAAGATTTGATTGTATGTTTTGATTGCTCCAATGCCTTTTAGGATCGAGTTCCAATATGAGTAACTAATGTTTAAAACAATTGAAAGCATGTAAAAAACCCATGCAATCAACATAATTTTAATATCAATTTGATTATCATTGATACTAAACATATACCACGTGCCAAATGTACTAAATAATAAAAATATGATTGTTCCCATTGAAGTGTATATAAACCTAACTGTTGATAAGACTCTAGCAAAGTAAGGAATATTCATTTGTGAATCTTTACTTGTCGCTAGTTCATATCCTTTGCTTTTAATACTTTGCGCACCAGACCATAAGTAACTCACATTTCGAGAAATAATCGTTTGAAAACCGAAGTCTATTAACATTGCTAATCCATAAAGCGATGTAAACGTATACCATAAACCTAGTTCTATAGTATTTAAATATCTGACGATTACTGGGAGTAATATGATATTAATACCTTGAACCATTAATAAACTTAAATAACTCCAAGCAACATCTTTTCTACCTATATTCATAATTTACTCCTTTTTATAACTTACTTTACTATTTAAATAAGCAATAAGTAATAGAATTAATATAAAGTTAGTAAAGAAAGAAATAAGTATCGTCGCGTTTGACATAAAGAATAGTGAAAATTTTAGACAAAAATAAGATAAAATATATAAACTAAACACCGATTTTGTGTTAAATATCATTCTGTCTAAGTACATGATAATTAAAATTCCTATTACAGATAGGATAGGAGCTAATATTGGACCAAAGTATAAATATCCTTGACCTATCATTGGTATAATTTGGTCATTCAATCCTGTTGATTTATAAAACATATTATTAAATAAAGTTAAAGCACTGTGACGGTCTTGAAAAAAACCGTTAATAAATATGACCGAATGTGTTAAATCGCTCATAATCGAACTCAAATCAAACGGTTTAAATACGAACGCTTCTTCTAATGCATGTCCAACATTTGTTAAACCAGAAAAGTAAATCTGAATGTCAGTATTAAAGTTTTCTAACGGTCCTGCTGAATGGTAAAGTGAATGTGTTGAAACTGACATATTAGTTTGTTGTTTTAATACAGTAGAAATAATTATTACTAGTACACTCAAAATAGCCGATGCACCTAATATCAATTTTCTATAGTTTTTATACAATACTAGAATTGTAAACAAACCAGTAACTAATGGAATAATTATACTTGATCGACTTGTACCGGTTATAAATGATGCTGAAACAATAATGACAGCTATAGATAAAAAAAGATAAATAATATTCGGTCTTTTTTCGTAAAATCTATAAATAATATTTAGAATCCCTACAGTAAAAACAATTTGGGCTAATTGTATAAACAATGCAAATAACGTCACATCTTCATTTACAGAATCAGATTTAAGTTGACTAGCAGACCAAATAAATGAATATCTTTCTAAAACTGACGGCTGCGTTAGAATAATTAATATAGCAAATCCAACGAACAACCAACCAAATATATTTGATTTAGCTTTAATGCTTTGAATTTTAAATTTATCTGAGTAAAAATATTTATGAAAAACTCCAAAAGTAACAAAAACTGCAACCATCTCATAAACCATGAGATTTACAGAATTTTTTTCAATTTCTAATGGCACATTTGAACCAATTTGAAGGTTAGTGCCATACAGTGCCATTAGTAGAGGTGAGATTATATATCTCAGTAACGTTGTAAAATTAAATATTGTTATCCCTAAATTACTAAACATGTATTTACTAAATGAAGGGATGAATATAAATAAAATTAAATATACAAATGGAACTAAAACTAAGTTTCCTGGCACATTTTTGACGCTGATCATATCTAATATGATTGCAACAATAGATAAAGATACCACAACAATTCTATAAAATAGTGTCATTTTAAAACTTCCTGTTAGCTAAATTTAATAAAGCATCTCTTATTTTTTCCGTATTGATAAGTAAATCTTTAATTGTAGAGTCTAGCTCTTCTTGAGAAATAAATGAAGTTTTTCCTATATATATTTTTTGATAAACCTGTTCAGGATGTACTTCATTTTCATTGAGTAACTCTTCATAGAGCTTTTCACCAGGTCTTATTCCCGAGAATTTAATACCTATTTCTTCTTCACTCTTACCACTTAACCGTATTAGGTTTCGTGCTAAGTCGACTATTTTTACAGGTTCACCCATATCTAAAACAAAAACCTCTCCTCCATGTGCTAATGCACCAGCTTGTAGTACTAATCTTGAAGCTTCAGGTATAGTCATAAAGTATCTTGTCATATCAGGATGTGTAACAGTAACTGGCCCCCCTGCTTCAATTTGCTTCTTAAATAATGGGATAACAGAACCACGCGACCCAAGTACATTTCCAAATCTTACTGCAACGAAATCAGTTTTACCATTTTCATCATTTAGACTTTGGATAATCATTTCAGCAACACGTTTAGAGGCTCCCATTACATTTGGTGGGTTCACAGCTTTATCAGTAGAAATCATTACAAACTTTTGAACTTCTGCACTTTTAGCTGCTCTAGCTACATTTTGTGTCCCTATAACATTGTTATTAAAAGCTTCTTCAGGATTATATTCCATTAACGGAACATGTTTGTGAGCAGCTGCATGATAAACCGCATACGGTTTATACTGTTTCATTATCTTCTCAATACGGTCTTTATTCTGCACATCGGCGATAACTGGTATAATATCTATTTTATCTTTATAAATATTAGATAATTCCTGGTTAATTAAATAGATACTATTTTCTCCATGCCCTAGTAAGACAATTCTATCAGGTTCAAATTTGCATACTTGTCTACAAATTTCAGAACCGATTGAACCACCCGCACCGGTAACTAAAATGGTTTTATGAGTTAATTCTTTAGAAATCATCGCCATATCTAATTCAACTGGTTCTCGTCCAAGTAAATCTTCTACTTCAACTCTTTTGAGTTGATTTACTTCCAACTCTCCTGATAACACATCTTCTATGCTCGGCATCTTAAATAATTCAATCCCTATACTATTACAGATATCATTAATTTCTTTATATCTTGAGGGGTTCAATGTTGGAATAGCAATTATAATTCGTTTGATTTTATACTTATTTGCAAGGTTAGGAATATCTTCAATTGTCCCTTGAACCTTGACGCCCTCAGCAATAACTAATTTTCTTTTATCTGGATCATCATCAACTGCTAAAACAGGCTCAAGCCCCATGTCACTTCGTAGCATTTGTCTTATTAATAGAGAGCCACCTCTACCGGCGCCAACAATTAATGTCGGTCTTTTCTTAGGTTTATTGCCATTTGTTAAGAATCTTCTACTTACTCTCCAAAAAATTCTAGAACCACCTATTAATATTAAATGCATCATCCATGTAATTAAATACAATCTTAAAAATGGTGGGCGTCCTGTAAAAATAGGAACAATTAGAACTGTAGCTAATATAGAACATGTTACAGATTCTACAATAAGGAAAAGCTCGTCCACACTAGCATATTCCCAGGCACGGTGATAAAGATTAAACAGATATGCAAAAACATGATGTGACACGAGCAACACGATAGCAGAAACAATCAAAATATCTATTGAATAGCCTTTAAAATAAGGTTCCAAGATTTCATAACACATAAACACTGAAAAGAAGACAATTAAAGAATCTATAATCAATAAAATAATCAGACGTTTTCTTGCATTTAGTTTGTCCACGTCTTAATCCCTCACATTCTCAAAATACTAAAATAGTCCAAAAAACTTCTTATTTTTGTAATTCTGAGTTGGTTGTTTTTTAACTATATCTGTATTGTTAACTACAGATTCGGCATTCTTCAAAAAGCTTTCTAAATCTTTTTCAAATTTATTTAATTTTTTATCCTTAAATAAACTATTCATCTTAAACGGCCTAATTTCACTATGATGTGCATCTGAAGCTATAAAATGTGTTAAATTATTCTCAAGCATCTGAATTGATAACTTCTGAATTTTTTTACCATTTTCACCTAAAAGTGATGATGTCGTTAATTGACTTAAAGCACCTGCTTTAACCAATTGATATAACTTATCCAAATCTTGAGAAATGCCCTTATTTCTTTCTGGATGCGCAATAATTGGTACATACCCTTTTGATAATAATTCGTAAAATAATCTTTCAGTATAATGTGGAACACCACCTGAAGGAAGCTCTATTAATAAATATTTTGAGTTGTTTAAGCTTAATATACTGCCATCTTCCAAGCCTGGAAGAATTTGATCAGTGATTCTAATTTCTTGTCCAGGATACATTTTGATGCCTATTTCCTGAACTTTATTCATAGACAGTAACTCTTCAACTTTCGAAAGCACTTGTTGTTTGTCATTATCATAAGCAGAACTTAAGTGGTGAGGTGTCGCGATAATTTCGGTTACACCCTCAGATTTAGCTTGTTTTAATAAATTAAGCATCTCTTCCTTACTCTTCGGGCCATCATCGACATTAATAAGTATGTGATTGTGGATATCTATCATAACTATTCATCTTCTCCATAATAAGAATAATAACTTGAAGATTTATCTTTAGGTGTTTTATTTAAAACTGCTCCAATTACTTTACCACCAGCTTTATCAATTAAAGATTTTGCTCTTTTCACTTCATTTTTATTATTATCCTCAGAATCAATAACTATGATTGTATCTCCCACGTATTGAATAAACACTTGTGCATCAGTTACGGTATTAACCGGTGGTGTATCAATTAAAACAAAGTCATATCTTTGAACTAACTCATTATAAATTTCATAAAATCTTTCAGAATCGATTAATTCAGACGGATTAGGTGGAATGGGACCAGAGGTTAACAAGTCTAAATTATTCACTCTTGTAGTTCTAATTGCCTTATCATAATCAGACTTACCTATAATTAAATTTGATAATCCATCATAATTTGCTTCTTCAAATAAATAATTTTGAGTCGGTTTTCTCATATCTCCGTCAATAATTAATGTTTTATATCCTGCTTGTGCATATGTTGTAGCTATATTTGCCGAAACGACACTTTTACCTGCAGCGGGCTTTTCTGAAGTAACTATAATACTAGTAATTTCATCATTAGCTCTTGAAAACATTATGTTGGACCTTATACCTCTAAATTTCTCACTAATAATTGACTTCGGTTTATCATTAACAAAAAGTGGATTTTCAAGTTTTTTTCTTTTCTTAGCCATCGTCGTTCTCCTTTATTTAATTTTTTGTATTGAACCTAAAACTGGAATACCTAGTTCTTTTTCTACGTCTTCTTCAGTTCTAATACGTTTATCAAAAATTTCTTTAAATGTAATAATTAAAATCGCAACGATTAGTCCTAAAATCAATCCCTCTAGTAAATTCATCATTGTTCTTGGCGATACCTTTTCAGCTGTACCATCTGCTTTTGATAACACAGAAACATTATCTACACTCATAATATCTGGCACATCTTTGCTAAATACTTTTGCAACATCATTAGCTATTTTTTCAGATTCTTTTTTATTTTTACTTTTCACACCAACATTTAGTAGTTGAGAGTCCGCTTCAGTATTGACGGTTATCATTTTTGATAATTTTTCTGAAGAATAATTTTTATTCTTTTTTGAAACATCGTCTAAAATTCTAGGACTAGTGATAATTTCCGCATATGTATTAACTAATTGAATATTACTTTGGACTTCTTGCGCTATCATTTTAGATTCTTTTTCTTTCTGACTAACTAATATCTGTGTCGTTGCTTCATATTTAGGTTTAAACACTAAGAACGTTAATAAAGTGCTTATTAGTATGAAAATTATTGGAATGATGACTAAGAGTTTCCAATTCTTTTTAATAATCTCCCATATTTTTGTTAAATCTACTGAATTTTCCATATTTCCCTCCAAAAATGCAATTAATTTATCTATTAAAGTTGATGGTGGTTAACAAAATAACACCTTAATTAACAAATATTTATCATAAGTTAAAATGTAATGTTTAAATTTCTGTTAATTTTTTACATTATCAACCTATTTAATTCATAATAAACCTCTTTTTAGAATTTGCTTTTAATTTAATGTAAAAAGCATGTAAATTTTTGTAGTATTACAATATAAAAGATTATTTGTGTAAAGGTTTTCACAAAATAGCCCAATTAATCAAAAAAGATTAACTCGGCTTATTGATGACATTATATAATACTTTAAAAAAGTTTTGTATAAGGAAAAGTTAATTTATTTATTATTTCTGCTATTAGAAAAGCTTGGAAGATTATACTTTTCCTATAATTCTGCATTTGACATACTATGCTTTTTAATTTGATTACGCTTGATGCGTTTAAGCCCTATTAATCCTGCTGTGACAGTCGCTCCTACAACTGAAACGCCGATAAAAATGTTCTTAGACTTACGTCGTCTACCACTCTCACTCTCTTTGAGAGCTAAATGCGCCATTTTGTTTTTAAAGATATTCATAACCATTTTATGCGCTTTCGCCTGCGTAAATTTATAAACTATCCATGGTAATGTCGGCTCATATTCTTGTAAGGCGATAATACCTTCATTAGTATTTCTAATTCTGCGGAATTCAAAACGTGCATTTCCGCCATTATTAGCATGAGCTAAATCTCCACCAACTATTCTGTATACTACCATTTCATCTGTTGAATCCCTTTCATCACGTTGCATTTTTAAAATAAATTTATTTATCAAAGGTAAGTTCATATTGAATTCTTGTTCATTCATCGTACCTTTAACTAAATGTAAGGTTATATTGTTAATAAATTTTGCATACTCTTTTGTCACATCATTCATTGTATAACCTTCCGGTATATCAAAACGCGTAATGGCACGTACATCTTTAATTTCTTGATGCTTTGCCTTCGCTGAAGACGATCGATGAGCAGATGGCCCTTCTTTTTTCTTAGCTACGTTCTGCTCTTCATCAAGTGCCCTTTGAGCACTATCTTCAAAAGTAATACGATCCATCGATATTTCTGGAACAATACGTTGTTCATGAGATACCATATTATGAATTAAACTATTCATTAATGGATATACCATCTCTTTCGGCACATTTGAAATCAATTGTACCCAATAACGGCTGACTATAATAGGTATGATTGGTAAATCGAGCATGGGTAGTGGTTTATCTAAAACTTGAGCAGTTCTTAGGATTAATTCCTTATAGTTCATTGTTTCAGGCCCACTGATATCGATGGCTTCATTTTCTGTTGGAGAACAATCAACCATTGCTACTAAACCATTTATCACATCTTCAATCGCTACAGGAGAAATTCTGTTATAAGCCCAACTAGGTAAAATCATTGCTGGCAAACGTTCAACTAAACGTTTAAGAATAGGATAAGAACTACCTTTAGCCCCAATAATCAAACCAGCGCATAATGTACTTACAGGTATTCCATAATCTCCAAGGATTTTTTCACATTCGAGACGACTTCTTAAATGAGCTGACAATCGATCAACATTTGGTATAAGGCCACTCATAAACACGATATGTTTAACTCCTTGTTGTTTTGCAGCTCGTGCAAAGTTATCTGCTAACAATGCATCCATATTTTCAAAATTAGCTTGAGTTAGTTTAGCTGAAGGCATCATTGAGTGAACTAAATAAATAGCCGTATCAATCCCTTCCATAACCTTGGTAATTTCACCTAAATCGAATAAGTCAGCAGCTTTCCATGTCACATTTTGCTCATTGTCCTTGTTACTTATATTTCTAGAAATTGCAATAATTTCGTGTTCTTTTTTTAATTTATCCTTAAAGTGACCACCAATATATCCCGATGCACCAGTTAATAATATTTTAGACATTTGTTACACCACTAGTTTACATACTTATTCACCATAGAGTCGTTTTTAAATAAAGACTATATTTAATCTAGCTTATCTCTACCTAACCTCCTCATATACCACTTTATTTACCCGAAAATAAAAAAATAAGACAAGATCTTAACAGACCTTGTCTTAACTATTTGATGCTCACTTTAGTAGTCAAGTTGTCAATCTTAGTATTCAATGTTTGGTGCTTGGTTAACATGATTTTGGTATTTTTTGAAACCATAAAATGCTGCACCAGCTATTGCTAAAATAATTGCAAATTTTTTCATCTTATAACACTCCTTTCTAAGATTATATATTATGAACATCTAACTTGTTCAATAGTTAATTACTATTATACACGTTTTATAGATATTTTTAAAAACTTGAATTTCAAAATAACATAATTTTTTTCATATTTTCTAATACTTATTATTCACCTTTATGATAATGACACTAAGTCTACACATTTTGATTTCAGATATTTTCCTTTTAACAATCACCTTAAATTTAGTGATGCCAATCATTGAAATATTTATCTATCTTTACCAGAATCATCTACTTCTTTAATCGCTAAATGAATCGCATCTGAAAATTGATACATTACCGGTGACCTATT
>VNIU01000287.1_pt1 | contig 25020 bp, 19 predicted proteins | sample 7248601 | NCBI WGS metagenome assembly VNIU01 (sample SAMN12251564, study PRJNA551026) | human skin metagenome | isolation source: skin samples from healthy patients and patients infected with Netherton Syndrome | host: Homo sapiens | place: France:Paris
CCGTGAAAGGGCGGTGTCTTAACCGCTTGACCAAGGAGCCGTTCTTAAGCACAAGATAGATTATAGCATAGCTAATATTTTAAATACAAGACATTTTTACAGCATATTAATGTTTTTTTAATAAATTAAATCAACAGCAGCATATTCCATTTTTACCATATAATATAGTAAAAAAAAGAACGCGCAGTAAAATTTTACTGCACGTTCCTAATTGTCAGTAACAGTTTGGAACATCATTATATTTTAGACTATGAACGATATATTGGCAGTAGTTGACTGGAATGAAAGCACGCTTATACCAAGCTTTTTTCAATCCTAGTCAACCTTGCCGGTACGGGACTACGAATTCATAATGTATTCTGTCCCGCTCTCCCTATGCATGCATTTATCTTTTTACCATAATTTTTCTAATAAGTTCGTTTGTTCACGGTCTGGACCTACTGAAAAGATTGAAATATGAACGCCGCATAATTCTGAAATACGTTCTAAATAGCGACGTGCATTATCAGGCAACGCTTCTAATGAACGACAACCTGTAATATCTTCTGTCCAACCAGGTAATTCTTCAAAGATTGGTTTACAACGTTTTAATTGATCAAGGTTAGCTGGATACTCTGTAATTTCTTCTCCATCTAACTCATAAGCTGTACAAATTTTTACCGTATCTAAACCTGTTAGTACATCAATAGAGTTAATAGATAAGTCTGTAATACCACTAACACGACGTGAGTGACGTAGCACGACTGAATCAAACCAACCCACGCGACGTGGACGTCCTGTCGTCGTACCATATTCACGACCAACCTCTCTAATATGGTGCCCATCTTCATCAAATAGTTCAGTTGGGAAAGGACCATCGCCTACGCGAGATGTGTATGCTTTACACACACCAATTACTTTAGAAACGAAGGTTGGACCTACACCTGTACCAACAGTGACATTGCCGGCTACAGGATTGCTTGATGTGACGAAAGGATATGTACCATGATCAATATCTAACATAACACCTTGAGCACCTTCAAATAAGACTTTTTCTTCGGCAACAAATGCATCATCTAAGATTTTCGCTGTGTCCGTTACAAAGTCTTTTAAACGTTGACCAGCTGCATAATATTCTTCAAAAATGTCATCAAAAGTTGGGCAAGATTCATTGAACATACCTTTGAAATATGCGTCTTTATATTCAATATTTTCTTTTAAACGTCTTTCAAATGTCTCTTTTTCTAATAAATCTGCCATGCGGATACCGATACGTTGTACTTTATCTACATACGCAGGACCAATACCTTTCTTCGTTGTACCTATTTTGTTATCTCCTCGACGACGTTCTTCAAATTCATCTTGAGCAATATGATATGGCAAAATAACTTGTGCGCGGTTTGAAATACGTAAGTTACTTGTTGATACACCACGTTCATTTAAGCCGTCTAACTCTTTTAACAGAGCTACAGGATCGACAACAACACCATTTCCAATTACAGCAAGTTTATCTTTATAAAAAATACCAGATGGTACTAAATGTAATTTATAGGTTTCTCCACCAAACTGAATGGTATGTCCAGCATTATTACCGCCAGAAAAACGTGCAATAACATCTGCCTGTTCCGCTAAGAAATCCGTGATTTTACCTTTACCTTCGTCTCCCCATTGTGTCCCAACTACTACGATTGATGACATAAGAGCACCTCCAAGTTTTCTCGATTAACCACTAGATATTCTATCAATAACAATCTGATATTGCAAATAAAAATCGAACATTAATTTTATGGTGTTTTTCACATTATTATTTTAGAATTTTGATGTCTATCCACTTCAAAAACACTTTAATATCAAGGTTTAAAGATGTTTTTACAAATTTCTAAGATACATACTTAGCTGTTAAAAAGTATGTTAAAACAAAATAAAAACCGTACATTTAAAATTAATCAAAATTAAACGTACGGAAATAAAAATATTCTTTTCTTACATTTCAGCATGTGCATAATCAATATCGGTAAATTTATTATATTGCTTCATAAAGTGAAGTTTGACGGTACCGGTTGGGCCGTTACGTTGCTTAGCTATAATAATTTCGATTTCACCATTATCATCATTTGTTTGTGGTTCGAAATTGCCACCATCTTCATCTTCTTCACCATCGCCACGATTATAATAATCATCACGATATAAAAATGCAACAATATCAGCATCTTGTTCTATAGAACCTGATTCACGAATGTCACTCATCATTGGTCGTTTATCTTGTCGTTGTTCAACACCACGAGATAGCTGACTTAACGCAATAACAGGACATTCTAATTCTCTAGCGATTGCTTTTAGTGTTCGAGAAATTTCTGAAACCTCTTGCTGACGATTATCAGATAAACGTGAACCACTTCCTTGTATTAATTGCAAGTAGTCAATCATAATCATATCTAAACCATGTTCTTGCTTTAAGCGACGACATTTAGAACGGATATCTGTAATACGAATACCTGGTGTGTCATCGATAAATATTTTCGTACGTGATAATTTACCTACCGCAATGGTAAAGCGATTCCAATCTTCTTCAGTCATCGTCCCTGTTCTTAAACGGTTAGAATCTACGTTGCCTGAGCTACATATCATACGCGTAGCAAGTTGGTCTGCCCCCATCTCTAAAGAAAAGATACCTACTGTATAATTATCCTCGTGAACCGCTACTTTTTGAGCAATATTAAGTGCGAAGGCAGTCTTACCTACTGATGGTCTAGCTGCAATAATAATCAAATCATTACGATTAAAGCCAGCTGTCATTTGGTCTAAGTCACGATAGCCTGTTGGTATCCCAGGCGTTTGACCGCTATTTTGGTCAAGTTCTTCTGCTGTTTCATAAACTTGACCTAAAATATCTCTAATATCTTTAAATCCTTCACTATCGCGTGTTGATGATAATTCTAAGATACGTCTTTCTGCATCACTTAAAATAGCATCTAACTCTAATTCATCATTATATCCGTCATTAGCAATACTATCTGCCGTTTGAATGAGCTTCCGCTTTAAAGCATGCTTCGCCACAATGTCAGTATAGTATTGAATGTTACGTGTCGTGGGTACGTTATTAGAAAGCTCAGCTAAATATTGCGGACCACCCGCTTCACTTAATGTACCATCATTTGTAAGTTGATCCATAAGTGTAACGACATCAATTTCTTTAGTATCTTCATTTAAATGCATCATTGCACGGAAGATATGTTGATGGGCGCCTCTATAAAATGACTCAGGAAGCAATACCTCCTGAGTCGAACTTAACAATTCTGGATCAATAATAATCGCACCTAAGACAGATTGTTCAGCTTCATTATTATGGGGCATTTGATTTTGCTCATATGATCTATCCATTATTGATTACACCTCTTAATCAAAAAGTTAAACCTCTTTGATATCAATCTTATCTTAATTAACAGCGTCTTATTGTTCTACTACATGTACACGAATTGTACCATCAACTTCTTTGTCTAATTTCACTGGTACATTCGTATAACCTAAAGCATGAATACCTTGTGGTAAATCCATTTTACGTTTATCTAATTTAATATCATGCTGTTTTTTTAAACCTTCAGCAATTTGTTTTGTGCTTACAGAACCAAATAATTTGCCACCTTCACCTGTTTTAGCACTGATTTCAACTTCAATATCAGCTAATTTGGCTTTTAGCGCTTTGGCTTCATCAATTTCTTGTTGTCTATCTGCTGCTGCACGTTTATTTTGTTGTTCTAATTGTTTTAAATTGCCAGGAGTTGCTTCTACGGCATATTTATTTTTTAGTAAAAAGTTATTCGCATATCCTACTGGTACGTCTTTAACTTCTCCTTTTTTGCCTTTACCTTTAACATCTTGTGTAAAAATTACTTTCATGCATCTTCACTCCTACTGATTTGTTCTGTAATTGCTTGTTGTAATTGTTCGATTGCTTCATCAATTGTTACATCTTTAATTTGCGTTGCTGCATTGGTAAGATGGCCACCGCCACCTAAGGCTTCCATAGTTAATTGTACATTAATTGAGCCTAACGAACGAGCAGAAATACCAATTAAATTATCTTCTCTTTTTGCGACAACATATGACGCTTCAATACCTTCTAAACTTAACAGCTCATCTGCTGCTTGTGCAACAGTCACGGGATGGTAAATTTTATCATCTGAACCATGTGCAATAGCAATGCCATTATCTTGCACTTCTACAGTTTGAATCAGTTCAGAACGATTAATATACGTATCGACATCATCTTTTAAGAAATGCTGAGTCAATATCGTATCAGCACCATGTGCACGTAAGTAACTTGCAGCATCAAAAGTTCTAGAACCTGTTCTTAATGTAAAATTACGCGTATCAACGATGATTCCTGCATACATAACTGTTGATTCTAAGCGTGTTAAGCGCTGTTCTGTCGGTTGATACTCTAATAATTCTGTAACAAGTTCAGCTGTTGAACTTGCATAAGGTTCCATGTAAATTAATAACGGGTTTGAAATAAAGCTTTCACCTCGTCTATGGTGGTCAATAACGACTTTACGATTAGCTTTATTTAAAATATTTTCGTCTAATACCATTTCTGGTTTGTGTGTATCGACAATGACGACTGTCGTTTTAGAAGTCATCATATCCCAAGCTTCATCCGATGTAACAAAGCGCTCTTTTAGTTCTGGCTTTTTATCAATTTCATTCATCACACGGCGTAAAGTTGGGTCAATATCCTCTTCATTTAACACAACATAGGCTTCTAAGTTATTCATTAGTGCAAAGCGAGAAACACCAATTGCAGCTCCGATAGCATCTAAATCTGGACGCTTATGTCCCATAATAATTACTTTGTCGCCTTCTGTTAAAATATCTTTCAAAGCATGAGATATAACACGTGCTCTCACACGCGTACGTTTTTCCATAGGGTCAGTCTTACCGCCATAGAAACGTACATTACCATTCATACTTTTAATCGCAACTTGGTCTCCGCCTCGACCTAAAGCAAGATCAAGACCTGATTGTGATAATTCACCCAAATCTATAAGATTTTCTGTGCCTTCTCCAACACCAATGCTTAATGTAAGTTGGGCGCGATAACCAACACTTTTTTCTCGCAACTGACTTAAAATTTCAAAGTTAGACTTCTCAATTTCAGCTAAAATCTTTTGATTAAGATAAGCTACGAATTGATCTGAACTATAGCGTTTAAAATAAATATTATATTCAGAAGCCCAACGACTGATAACACGTGTTACCATTGAGTTGATTTCTGAACGTTGCGTATCGTTCATATTCTGTGTTATTTCATCATAATTATCTAAAAATAACGTTGCTATAATTGGCTTAGAGTCTTCATACAACTTATTTGTATGCACCTCATCGGTAATATCAAAGAAATAAAGACAATGATCATCTTCACTATAGCGCACGTGATAATGATAATTATTATTTTCAATTTCTACTTCTTGAATCTTTTCCAATTGCTTTAAAATATTGGGGAAAACCTCATTAATAGGTTCAGAAATTACGTTTGATTCTAAATGATCTGACATAAACTGATTGATCCATTCAATATGATCATCCGCATCTAAAACGACCATTCCTATTGGCAAACGTTTAATTGCCCTATTACTTCCTGCTGAGATATGGCCACTTAAATCATCCACATAGTTATCCATTTTTATCATTGCTTGTCGAGCTAATACCGCACTGATAACGATAATTACAAAGAGAATCGCTGCCGCTATCCCTGCAACAAGTGGTTTAAAGATAAACCCCAATATAACAAGGGCTATCGCCGTTAGAACCATTAAAATGTACGGAACAAACAAAGCTTTTTTTGTGGATTGTCGGTTCATTTTTCCACCTCTATTCGCTTTTTAGTATCTTTTTTTTATTATCTGTTTTAAGTTAATTCCTAAATCAAGCACCCCTATAAGTGCAACAATATGCGTTACTGGCGAAATAATTGTCCCAATTACCATTAATATTATTGTTACTACGTCTGGCATGCGTTTTGCTTTTCCGAAGAAATGAATCACGCTTAATCCTTGGATGTACATCAATAATGATAACATAATCTGTAAGTTTATAACGATACTTTGGAAGATACTCGGTTGTGTTGCAAACATTACACATATTAAATCAATAACATATAACCACAAGACTGAACGTTTAAACTGCCATGCGAATAATGGTTTGAATATTGGTGTTGCTATTTTAAACTTTCTAAGAATTGGGAATGTGACAAGCAAATTGATTAAAATAAGGATAAATATTGCTATTATCATATAACTTGGAAGCTGAATAGACAATTGTTTAATGATAAAACTTAATGTTTGTTCATATTCTGCTTTCATGCCACTTTGAACATACGCTTGATCCAATAAATCTTCTAGTGGTTTTACTGCTGTTCGAACTAATACTTGTGCCTTGGGAATATGACCAAACACTTGTAATAACATAAAACCAATAATAGTTATTGTGCTGGCGACCGTCGTCGCTATGTAAAGAATCTGTTCTTTAGATGCACGTTCTTTAAGTAATTGTCCGATGACAATACTTGAGATAAGTACTAATATCATGGCACTTAATACGATTGTATTGCCGAATAATACTGCAATAACCAAAGTCACAATTGTAGCCAAACCAAATGATGGTATTGACTTATTCCAGAGAATAATTCCAGGAATGGTTGCAAATAAACATAACAGCCAACCCACTTCTGGTAATATATATGTGACTAAAGCGACTACAATTAATGCAAGCGTACCGATAATAGTAGCTTTAGGTTCTATTTTTGAAAACAACTTCGCCACTCCTATACTAAATTTAACTATAAGCACTATTTTAACCCGTGTAGCATATTAAAACAAATAAAGGACTTATTGGCATAGTAACTTTCATTTAAATGTCTAAATTAGCTTATCTTTAGACATTTTACACAGTCGTATGTCTTACCTCAATATCCATGATTGTCACTTCATTTACGTTTAAATGTTGATACCTTTAAAAAATGATATAAATTAGGTGCCCAATTATTAAAATTAAGCAAAAAGCCATCATGTCCAACATTATCTGGAACAAAGAAATGACGGTGATATTTAAAGCGTGCGCCTAATTGCTGTACCAGGTCATCTGGATATAGTAAATCATCGATAAATCCCATTGTCAGTACTTTAGTATCTAAAGCTTGATATACTTCATCAACATCTGTTCTACCACGGTCAACGTTATGACTGTCTAAGACATCTAACATAGTTAAATAGCAATCCAAATCATAATGTTCTTTAAATTTATCACCTTGGTAACGTTGATAATTGACTACCTCATCAGGAGTAAAGCGTTCATCATAACTTTTAGATGAACGATATGTTAAAAATCCTAATTGTCTTGCAATACTCAAACCTTCTTTACCACCGATATGAATGGCTTGACGAGCAATCTCATTAAATGCACGACTGTATGATGATGTCTTATCAGTGGCTGCTAAAATTACTGCTTTATCAACAACAAATCGCCGATTATATAGTAATTCCATCACTTGCATCCCGCCAAGACTTCCACCAATTAATATGTTAATCTTGTTAAAACCTAATGCTTGAATTCCTAATTCTATTGCTTTGGTAACATCTCTTAAAGTCAATTTCTTAGGAAAATGTTGGTCTGTAAGATGTGAGCTAGAGCCAAATGGACTCCCTATCACATTAAACGTTAGGAATTGATAATCATGAATTGGCATATAACCACCATCGATAATTTCACGCCACCAACCTGGCTGTTCATTGGTTCCATACGTTAAATGATTTCCAGTTAAGGCATGGCAAACCACAACCAAAGGCTGCCCTTGATAACCTACATGCTCATATCGCAGTTTTAAATTTTCTATTTTTTCGCCAGACTCTGTAGTAAATGCTCCAAGTTCCAAAGTATCGACAGTATAATTTATCATGACTATTCCTCCTTTAAATAATATAAAAAACCGCTCCTACTCTAAATGAAGTAAGAAGCGGTCATTGACTTATCATTCGAGTATCTCGTTGGTTTTAGCACCGTGCATTACTGTCGGTTGCTGAAGCGTCACTGGGCCAAATCCCTCAGCTTCTCATAATAAGATATATTTATGTCTATTATTAAGTTAAATTTATTTTATCTAAAAAATATGATAACTGCAATGCCTTACTGCGATTTAGTATAAGTTAAAAGAATAAACGAAGCCCCGCCATTAACACAATGCCTGTCACAACTGTTATGGTCAAACTGCGTGAAATAAAAGCAACAACAATAGTCGGAATCGTAATAATCACGAATGATAAATTAATAGTAAAGCCTAAGCCGTGCGATGGTTGTTTTATCATAGCGTCTACAACTAATGCAGTAAACAGTGTAATAGGAATATAAGACAGCCATTTAACAACCTTCTCAGATAATTGTATGCGTGTAATCATAATAAAAGGCACAATTCGAATTATCAAAGTAACTAAACCACTAAAAAAGATAATAGCAAACATATACCAAGACGTTGTCATCGTTCCATCACCACCCCTAATGTCGAAGCAATGATAGCAGACAATAATATTGCCACATAAGTTGGCATAAACCAGCTAAAGATAAACATCATGACAATAACAGAGATGATTAAAACAATGTATATTTTAAGTTTAGAATTGGTAATAGCATCAAACTGCGCAATAGCTAAGAAGACAAACATTGCTGTAATAGCGTAATCTAGTCCAAAAACTTCAGGATTACTTATAAATTTGCCAAACACGGCACCGCCAATCGACGCAATCGTCCAAAAGACATATGCCGTAATATTTAAGCCATGAAGCCAGCGATCATTAATTTTTTCACCTTTTAAATAAGGTGAAATAGCCACGCCAAATGTTTCATCTGTCAATATTGAAGATAGCCCTACCCTATTCCATAACCCATATTGCTTATAATTGGGTGCAAGTGTCATTGATAATAAGAAAAAACGTGAATTGACAATAAGCGTCGTCACGATAATTGCTGTAATCGGTGTACCTGCAATGACTAACGCACAAATAATAAACTGAGCTGCTCCCGCATAAACAATCAGACATAAAAGGATAATTTCTAATAAACTAAAATGTTGTGATGCAGCTACAATGCCAAAAGAAATACCTACACCTGCATAACCTAATAATGTAGGTATACATTCTTTAACACCTTGTTTAAAGGAAAGATGTGTATCCATTTTATGCCTCCTCTTTTTATTTAATAACCAAGATAAGTCTAATATAACACTAGAACTGTATCAATCCTTTTATACTGCCGTTTGTCTGACGTTAGACAAACGAATGTCTAAAAATCTTTATATAAGTACCTTTAATTTTAATAAATTTTTCTGATAATTATTTAGACTACTCGCATTCAAATAACTTATCATTAAAAAAACAGGGAAACCATTGAGTTCGTATCTTTCTCAATCTTTCCCTGTATGATGATTTAATCTATGACATATAACGATGCGTCAACAAATAACGCTATTTATTTAACTGGTTTAATTTCTGTTTTACCGCCCATGAATGGCACTAAAGCTTCTGGAATAGTAATTGAACCGTCAGCATTTTGATAGTTTTCAACAATTGCCGCAAACGTACGTCCTACAGCAAGTCCACTACCGTTTAAAGTATGTGCTAATTCTGGCTTAGCAGCATGATCACGTTTGAATCGAATATTTGCACGACGCGCTTGGAAATCTGTACAGTTTGAGCATGAACTAATTTCTTTATAATCATTATAACTTGGTAACCATACTTCTAAGTCATATGTTTTAGCAGCACTGAATCCAATGTCTCCAGTACATAGAATAACACGACGATATGGTAATTTAAGCTCTTCTAAAATCGCTTCCGCATTCGTTGTCATTTCTTCTAGTGCATTCCAAGAATCTTCTGGTTTTTCAAAGCGAACCATTTCAACTTTATCGAATTGATGCAAACGGATTAAACCTCTTGTATCTCTACCAGCAGATCCAGCTTCACTACGGAAACAAGCAGATTGGCCAGTGAATTTTTCAGGTAAGACACCTGGTTGAATAATTTCATCACGATAATAGTTTGTTAATGGTACTTCTGCTGTAGGTATTGTGTATAGACCCTCTTTTTCTACTTTAAATAAATCTTCTTCAAATTTAGGTAATTGTCCAGTACCAAACATTGTATCAGCATTTACTAACTGAGGAACCATCATTTCAGTATAACCATGTTGTGTTGTATGTTTCGTAATCATATAGTTCATCAAAGCACGTTCCAATTGTGCACCGTCTTTTGTTAAATAAACAAAACGCGCACCTGATACTTTTGCAGCACGTTCAAAGTTAGCCATGTTTAATTCTTCAACTAAATCCCAATGTGCTTTTGGCTCAAAGTCGAAGTCACGTGGCGTTCCCCATTTTTTAAGTTCTACGTTTTCTTCATCAGAAGCCCCTTGTGGCACATCATCATGGATTAAATTAGGAATGCGGATTAATGTATCTTTGATCTTGTTATCAATTTCGTTAAGTTTAGTGTCAATTTCTTTAATTTTATCGCCTAGCTCACGCATTTCTTTAATAACATCATCCGCATTTTCTTGATTGCGTTTCTTTTCAGCAATTTGCTCACTTACTTTATTGCGATTCGCTTTCATTTCTTCAGTTTGACCAATTAATTTACGGCGTTGTTCATCTAATTGAAGCACGTCATCAACTACTTTAGGATCATCCCCGCGTAGTTTAATTTTATCCTTAACTTTTTCAGGCTCAGTTCTAAATAATCTAATATCTAACATGTAATATTCATCCTTCCCAAAATTTATATATAGTGCAGCAAAACACAAAAAAGACCACATCCCTAGACAAGGGACGTGGTCTTTACGCGTTGCCACCCTATTTAACAATTCATGCTAAAGCATCAATTGCACTTCACTATTATAACGGTATTACCGATTGCTCACATGAGTAGGTAGATTCATATAAATAGTGATTACTTGTTCACACTTTTACCACAAGCTCTCTGAAATCAACATGTTTATACTACTTATCCTACGAACAATAACTTATTAAGTTAATTTCAATATAGCAAAGTATCTTTCATATTTCAAGTTAAATTCTAAGCCATAACTTGTATAGATAATAATATTTACAAAATTGCCACTTTTTCTTCTACTTGAATTCATTACAAAATCTATTGACGAAATGCGATTACAGGTATAGTATTTTCTATTGTATTTATAGGACTTAGAATATATAGAAAAAATAGACATTTAATCATTATCATACAGTTAAAGTATAGGTTAAAGGAGGATATATAATGGAAACGTTAAATTCAGTTAATATCCCTAAAAGAAAAGATGAAACACATAAAGGTGATTACGGCAAAATATTACTCATTGGTGGAACAGTAAATTTAGGTGGCGCAATTATGCTAGCAGCACGCGCTTGTGTTTTTAGTGGTAGTGGATTGATTACGGTCGCAACGCATCCTACAAACCATTCAGCGTTGCATTCACGTTGCCCAGAAGCCATGGTTATCGATATTAATGACACTAAAATGTTGACTAAAATGATTGAAAATACCGATTGTATCCTGATTGGTCCAGGGCTAGGTTGTGATTTTAAAGGCAACAATGCGATTACATTCCTTTTACAAAATATTCAGCCTCATCAAACCTTGATTGTTGATGGCGATGCAATTACAATTTTTAGCAAGCTTAAACCAGAAATTCCGACATGTCACGTTATATTTACGCCACATCAAAAGGAATGGGAACGTTTAAGTGGTATTCCAATTGAAGAACAAACTTACGAACGTAATCGCGAAGCAGTTGATAAACTTGGTGCAACAGTTGTCTTAAAAAAACATGGTACAGAAATCTATTTCAAAGAAGAAGATTACAAACTTACTATTGGTAGCCCAGCAATGGCTACAGGTGGCATGGGTGATACACTTGCAGGTATGATTACAAGCTTTGTAGGACAATTTGATAACTATAAAGACGCTGTCACAAGTGCCACATATACACATAGCTACATTGGTGAAAAACTCTCTGAAAAAATGTACGTTGTACCACCTTCAACTTTAATCAGTAAGATTCCATATGTCATGAAAGAATTAGAAGTTAAAGCATAAGATTTTAAATTAAAACCACCCGTGTGAACGGGTGGTTTGTTTTGCGGCTATAAACCTTTCATACTGGCCAGCCCTAAAAGGGCACTGACAAGTCAGCCAACTGCACTACTATTCCAGCAACTCTAAAGCGTGACTATGTTTTCTTTTTACACCAATTTATTCTTCATGATCATCTTCAGTTGCATCACTATGATCTATATCTTCGTTCACACGATCCATAAAATCTTGTCTAACATCAATACGATCATCATTTGATGTATTGTCATTATCTTCATGTTCTGCTTCAGGTGCCTCTGTATGAATTGCATCACCTGGTGCACTATTTTCAATGACTTCTTCACTATCGTTAGTTAATTTATTATCATCATCTGTCATTGCTTCACTCTGTTCATCATCTTCTGAATCATTTTGTACTTTAGCAACAGTTGATACAAATTGTTCATTACCTAAACGCATTAATCTTACACCTTGTGCAGCACGACCATTTTGTGAAATATCTTGAACGTCTAATCTAATAATAACGCCACCATTTGTGACAATCATTAAATCTTCTTCTCCAGTAACTGTAGTGATACAAACAACGTTACCATTTCGTTCCGTAATCGTAGCAGTCTTAATACCTTTACCACCACGATTAGACAAGCGATATTCTCCTACTGGCGTACGTTTACCATAACCATTTTCAGTAACGACTAAGACCTCATCTTCACTTTCTGAATGAGCAACATCTAAACCTACTACGGTATCTCCTTCTCTTAAAGTGATACCTTTAACACCGGCAGCTGTACGACCAAGTGGACGTAGCGATGTTTCTGCAAAACGAATAAGTGATGCATGTGCTGTACCAATTAAGATATCTTGTTGACCATCTGTTAAGCGTACCGCAATAAGTTCATCATCTTCTTTAAAGCCAATCGCAATTTTACCGTTTTTATTGATATGTGAAAAGTTACTTAATGCTGAACGCTTCACAATACCATTTTTAGTAGCAAAGATTAAATAGTTACCTTCGCTTTCTAAGTCATTGACGGCAATCATGGTACTGATTGATTCATCATTCGCAAGTTCTATTGCATTAACGACTGGAATACCTTTAGATTGGCGAGATAATTCTGGTACTTCATAGCCTTTAAGTTTGTAGACACGACCCTTATTCGTAAAGAAAAGCACATGATCATGTGTACTTAACGTAACCAATTGGCTAACAAAGTCTTCTTCCAATGTATTCATACCTTGCACACCTCTACCGCCTCTATTTTGAGCACGGTAAGTTGATACTGGTAATCGTTTAATGTAGTTATTATGACTTAACGTAATCACGATTTGTTCTTCAGGAATGAGGTCTTCATCCTCAATATTATCAATGCCACCTAACTGAATTTCCGTACGACGTTCATCACCAAAACGCTCTTTAATTTCAGTCAGTTCATCACGCACTAATTGTAATAAGACCTCTTCATCAGCTAAAATTCGTTCAAGTTCATCGATATATGCCAATAATTCATTATATTCCGCTTCGATTTTATCTCGTTCTAATCCAGTTAAACGGCGCAAACGCATATCTAAAATTGCTTGAGCTTGTCGCTCAGTTAACTTAAAGCGTTCTTGTAAACTAGTCATTGCCACTTTGTCCGTCTCTGACTCGCGGATAGTGCTAATAATTTCATCAATATGATCTAACGCAATACGTAAACCTTCAAGGATGTGGGCACGATCTTTTGCTTTTCTTAAGTTATATTCTGTACGACGACGTACAACAACCTTTTGATGTTCTAAATATTGTACTAATGCTTCTTTTAAGTTAATTAACTTAGGTCGCCCATCAACAAGGGCAATCATATTCGCACCAAATGATGTTTGTAATGGCGTTAACTTGTATAAATTATTTAGAATTACGTTGGCATTAGCATCTTTACGAATATCAATTACAACTCTTACACCGGTGCGTAAGCTTGTTTCATCACGTAAATCAGTAATACCGTCTACTTTTTTATCACGTACCAATTCAGCAATTTTTTCAATCATACGAGCTTTGTTAACTTGATAAGGAATTTCTGTGACGACTATACGCTGACGACCGCCACCACGTTCTTCAATTTCTGCGCGTGCACGCATTTGAATGGAACCTCGACCTGTTTCATATGCACGACGAATACCACTTTTTCCTAAAATTATACCAGAGGTTGGGAAGTCCGGACCTTTAATATCTTCCATTAATTCAGCAATGGTTATGTCTGGGTTCTTACTGAGATTTAACACACCATCAATGACTTCAGTTAAATTATGTGGAGGAATGTTAGTAGCCATACCTACTGCAATACCTGATGCACCGTTAACTAATAAGTTAGGGAAGCGTGCTGGTAAGACTGCCGGCTCTCTTTCAGTACCATCATAATTATCTAAAAAGTCAATCGTGTCTTTATTGATGTCTCGAAGAAGTTCTAGCGTAATTTTAGTCATTTTTGCTTCGGTGTAACGCATTGCTGCAGCGCCATCACCATCCATAGAACCAAAGTTACCTTGACCATCTACGAGCGGATAACGATAGCTAAACGTTTGCGCCATTCTAACCATTGCATCATAAATTGACGAGTCACCATGAGGGTGATATTTCCCCATTACATCACCCACGATACGTGCTGATTTCTTATATGGTTTATCTGGTGTCATACCTTGTTCATTTAAACCGTATAGTATACGTCTGTGTACAGGTTTCAAACCATCTCGAACATCAGGTAAAGCACGTGAAACGATAACACTCATGGCGTAGTCTAAGAATGATTCTCGCATTTCACTGGTTATATTTCGTTCATTAATTCTTGATTGTGGTAAGTCAGCCATCAAGAAATCCTCCTTCAAAAGTTCATTTCATAGTGCTTAGAAATCTAAAGTTGCATATACCGCATTATCTTCAATAAATTGACGACGGTTTTCCACAACGTCACCCATCAACATTTCGAATGTTTTATCCGCTTCAATGGCATCATCTAATCTTACTTGTAACATCATACGATTATCTGGATTCATCGTTGTTTCCCAAAGTTGATCTGCGTTCATTTCTCCTAAACCTTTATATCGAGAAATTTGCCATTTAGGTGTTGGGCTTAACTCTGATTTTAATTTATCTAATTCTTTATCATTAAAGACATAATATTTTTGTTTACCTTGCGTTAACTTAAATAATGGTGGTTGCGCGATATAAACATAACCTGCTTCGATAAGTGGACGCATAAAGCGATAGAAGAATGTTAATAATAACGTTCTAATATGCGCACCATCAACATCAGCATCCGTCATAATAACAATTTTATGATAACGTGCTTTTGAAATATCAAATTCTCCACCAATACCAGTACCAAATGCAGTAATCATTTGGCGAATTTCGTTATTGTTTAGTATGCGATCTAAACGTGACTTTTCAACATTTAAGATTTTACCTCTTAACGGCAAAATTGCTTGTGTTCTAGAGTCACGACCTTCTTTCGTAGACCCCCCGGCAGAGTCACCCTCTACAATAAAGATTTCACTTTCATCAGGATTTTTACTTGAACAGTCTGCTAATTTACCTGGTAAGCTTGAAATTTCTAAATGTGATTTACGGCGTGTTACTTCTCGCGCCTTTTTAGCTGCAACGCGTGCACGTGAAGCCATAATTCCTTTTTCAACAATGATGCGTGCCACATTTGGATTTTCATATAAGAAGCGCTCGAAATACTCAGAAAATAGTTTATCTACCACTTGACGTACTTCTGAGTTTCCTAATTTTGTTTTTGTTTGTCCTTCAAACTGTGGATCACCATGTTTGATTGACACTACGGCCGTTAAACCTTCTCGTGTATCTTCACCTGACAATCTATCTTTGTCTTCTTTAATAATCTTACTTTTTGTACCATAGCTATTTAACACACGTGTTAGTGCACGTTTAAAACCATCTTCATGCGTTCCGCCTTCATACGTGTGTATATTATTCGCATAAGATAATAAATTCGTCGCATAACCACTGTTATATTGAATGGCTATTTCGATTTCAATATCATCTTTCATTTGATGAATATAAATCGGTTCTTCATGAATCGGCTCTTTATTTTCATTCATTAACTCAACATATGATTTAATACCGCCTTCGTAATGATATGTATCTTCTCGTTGTTCTTCATCATCACGTTCATCTTTTAATGTGATAGAAATACCTTTATTTAAGAAGGCTAGCTCACGAATACGCTTTTGCAATGTATCGTAATCATATACTGTTGTTTCGGTAAAAATTTCGCTATCCGCTTTAAAGCGAATCACCGTACCTGTTTTATCTGTTTCCCCAACTTCTTTTAAATCAAATTGAGGGACACCTTTTTTATAAGCTTGATGGTAAATCGTTTCATTTCGATGTACATAGACTTCTAAGTCTTCGGATAACGCATTTACAACTGAAGATCCTACACCATGAAGTCCACCCGAAACTTTATAGCCTCCGCCGCCAAATTTACCGCCGGCATGTAAGACTGTTAAGATAACTTCAACTGCTGGGCGCCCCATTTTTTCTTGAATATCAACTGGAATGCCACGGCCATTATCCGTTACTTTAATCCAATTATCCTTTTCAATAATTACTTCTATTTGATCTGCATATCCTGCTAAAGCTTCATCAATACTATTATCTACAATTTCCCAAACTAAATGATGTAGACCTCTTTCTGAAGTCGAGCCAATATACATACCTGGTCTTTTTCGAACCGCTTCAAGACCTTCTAATACTTGTATCTGTCCAGCACCATAGTTATCTGTGTTGTTTACATCTGACAATGTAGTCACCATCACTTTCTGTTACTTAATAATTTCACCTTGTTTAATGCGATATAACCTTGCATTATTCATAATGTCATGGTCGATACCGTCTACCGATGTTGTCGTTACAAATGTTTGTACTTTATGTTGAATCGTACTTAATAAATGTGTTTGTCTCGAATCATCTAATTCACTTAAAACGTCATCCAGTAATAAGATTGGATATTCCCCAACTTCAATATTCATTAATTCAATTTCTGCTAGTTTAATTGATAACGCCGTCGTACGTTGTTGACCTTGTGAACCATAAGTCTGTGCATCCATGCTATTTACATTAAATCCCAAATCGTCTCTATGCGGACCGAAAAGACAAACACCACGATCAATTTCTCTATCAAGATTGTCATTTAAAAACGTAATTACTTCTGACAATAAAATAGATTCATCTTGGCTTGTATCACTTAATTTAATACTTGGTAAATAATTAAGTGATAACGCTTCTTTATCGTTTGTTATTCCCGCATGGATGGGCTGTGCTAGAGCTTCTAAATCATGAATAAAATGCTCGCGTCTTAAAGTGACATTTAATGCATATTGCGCAAACTGTTGATTTAGGACTTCTAACATAGTGACGTCCGTCTTATGTCCGTATTGTAACTGCTTTAAGTAATTATTCTTTTGTTTAAGAATACGCTGATACTGAGCCAAATCATTCAGATATACTGCTGATATTTGTCCTAATTCCATATCGATAAATCGACGTCTTATTTGTGGAGACCCCTTAACAATATTTAAATCTTCAGGTGCAAAAAGAACCACGTTTAAATGACCGACATATTGAGTTAGTCGACTTTGTTCTAAGTGGTTCACTTTAACTTGTTTGCCCTTTTTAGTTATAAACATTGTTAGTGGCATTGTTCCGTGGCGATAATTTAGCTCACCTTCTATTTTAGCATACTCAGCTTTAAAACGTATAAGCTCTTTGTCATTTGAAGTACGGTGGCTTTTAGCCAATGCCAAAGTATAAATTGATTCAAGTAAATTCGTCTTCCCTTGAGCGTTCTCACCAATAAGGATATTCACTTCTGGATGACAATTTAACGTAACTGCTTCATAGTTACGATAGTTTTCTAATTGGAGTGTTTTTAATTTCATTGTTCACCTTGATGAATGATAATGAAGTCGTCTATTTCAGAAATTTCTGGAATAGCAATGCGATCATGATGTGTTAATTTTTTACCACGACGTGTTTCTCGACTTCCATTAATCAAGACTTCAACATCTTGGAGAAACCATTTTGCTTGTCCACCAGATTCAATAATACCCTCAGTCTTCAAAAATTGACCTAAAGTAATGTCTCCTGCAACAGCAATTTCTTGAACCAAATTAATCACTCCGTTTCTTTTTCATATCATTAGTATATTATACCTGTTTTATCAGGAAATTTCATTTAAAAGAAAGTGTGTAAGCGCTTAACAAATAATTTATTTTGTTATTTACAATTAAAAATGATGCAATACAGTAAAAATGAGAATAAGTAGAGGTTTAAAGTAGCTTATATCGTTTTTTTGCATTTTAAAGGGGCATACAACGCATTTAACATATTTACTAAAAACTTCATCATAAATTAAAAATTAGCCTCTAATTTAAGCTCTTAGAGGCTTTATATGAAGCATTGATAAACAAAAGAAAGCAAGATTGCTCTCTTTTGTTTGATTTGAACTAAATCATATACGCTATGTGTTTTAATATGTGCGGATTGGCAAGATAAGCTGTGTTACTGAGTCATCGGCTTTAGGTTTTAAAATGAATGGTTTCATTGTTCCAAAGAATTCTATTTCTACTTCATCATTATCGATGGCTTTTAACGCATCCATCATGTATTTAGAATTAAATGAAATTTTTAAATTTCCGCCCTCAACATTGGTTGCATTTACTTCTTCTTTAACTGTACCAATTTCAGGAGATGTTGAAGATAATTCAACGACGTCATTTCCTGTACTTAATTTAATGACATTATTTCCACCTTCACGTGCTAATAATGACGCACGATCAATCGCATGATAAAACTCACCATTATCAATGCCTAATTTGATTTCATAATTTTCAGGGAACAAGCGTGTTGTATCTGGATAATGTCCTTCTAACAAACGAGATGTGAAGTTGATATGGCCAACTTTAAATAAAACTTGGTTTTGTGCAAAAAAGATATCAATATCTTCTTCACTATCACTCATAATTTTATTTAATTCAGCTAAAGCCTTTCCTGGAATGATGACATTTTTATTTTCTGAGTTATCTTCTAACTGCAATTTTCTAACAGCCAAACGATGTGAATCGGTTGCTGTGCATATTAATTCATTATCTTGTATAAGCCAGTTAACCCCAGTTAATACTGGTCGTGTTTCTGAGGTGGACACTGCGAAATTCGTTTGTGCTATCACATTTTTTAGTACTTTAACCGATAGTTGAATCGCATCGTCTCTTGAAACTTGTGGTAATAGTGGATATTGATCTGGATCTAAGCCACTAAGATTGAATTCAGAATGTCCAGATGTAATAAGTGTTTGAAATTGTTCGTTTGTAGATAGTTTAACTTCATTTCCTGGTAACTTTTTAATGATATCAACGAAGAAACGACCAGGAAGTACAACTGAACCAGTTTCAGAAATGGTAACAATATCTTCACCATCTACTTGTTTGGGTATTGTAATTTCAATAGATATCTCTGAATCTGAACCGGTCAAAATCACTTCATTATCTTTAGCATCAATTTTAATACCAGTTAAAATCGGTAATGTTGTTCTAGGTGAGATTGCTTTTAACGTATCATTGAGTTGTGTAATAAAGTAATCTCGTTTTATTGTGAATTCCATCATTAAATTAAACTCCTTCCAGTCGTTTATATATAATTATATAGGTTTTAAATTCATAGTAATAGTAGTAGGGCTTGTGGATTAGTGGATAAGTCTCTCAATCATTGATGATAGCTAAGTTATGCACATGTGGATAAACTGTGTACTGTGTGTATGACTTTTACACATTATCCACAAAATCACATTATCGTATTTTAAATATATAGTCTCATTTAAGAAATATTACAGTTATATATTCCCATAAATTGACGGGCTAATCTATAGCTAAACAATGAAAATAATTTCCCACTTATTGATTCCTAATTTCTTTTTCAAGATTTTCTACTTCTTGTTTGAAAGTTGAATCGGTTTTAATATCATTTGCAATCTTCTCATGCGCATGAATAACTGTCGTATGGTCACGTCCTCCGAATTCTTCACCTATTTTAGGCAATGAGAAATCAGTAAGTTCGCGAGACAGATACATTGCAATTTGTCTTGGATATGCAATGGATTTCGTACGTTTCTTTGCACTAAAATCTTCAATCCGTACACTATAGTACTGGCCAACAACTTTTTGAATATCTTGTATTGTTATTTTCTTAGATTTTGGAACTTGAATGATATCTTTGAGTGCTTCAGCAGTGAGTTCAGTAGTAATAGGTCGTCCTTGCAACTGAGAATAAGCTAATAATCTGGTTAGTGCACCTTCTAATTCTCTAATATTTGATTGAATTTGATTAGCTATATAGTTTAAGGCTTCCATTGGTATTTCTAAGTTTTCTTCTTCCATTTTCTTTTGTAAGATTGCCATACGTGTTTCATAATCTGGTGGTGTAATATCAACGATTAATCCCCATTCAAAGCGCGAGCGTAAGCGATCTTCCAGTTTAGCGATTTCCTTTGGAGGACGGTCACTAGAAATAACGATTTGCTTATTATTTTGATGTAATTCATTGAATGTATGGAAGAACTCTTCTTGTGTTTGCTCTTTGTTTTGAATAAATTGAATATCATCGATTAACAGCACATCAATATTTCGATATTTTTCACGAAAGGCTTCATTTTCGCCGTCACGAATAGATTTGATAAATTCATTTGTAAATTTTTCACTAGAAGTATAAAGCACTTTGGCATTAGGATTATTACTTAAAACATGATGTCCAATTGCATGCATTAAATGTGTTTTACCTAGTCCAACACCACCATAGATAAATAAAGGATTGTATGCTTCGGCAGGCGCTTCAGCAACTGCTAAACTTGCGGCATGCGGAAATCTATTACCTGGCCCAATGACAAATGTATCGAAGGTATTATGTGTATTAAATTGATCAGTACCTACGTGCGCGTCATGTTCATCCTCTGCTTTAGCTTTTGATGATGCAGGCGCTTTTTTAGATGCTGAATCCCCTTCACTAACAATTTCAGCAAGTTGTTCGGCTGTAAGAAACTTAGGTGTAATATCTAATCCCATTATCTCTGAAAAGATGGATTCGAATATGGCTGAGTACTTTTGGTTGAGCCAACTAGCATAAAATTCATAACCAACAAGCACAATTGCTGTATTATTTTCAATTTTGTATAGTTCCGAATCTTTTAAAAAGGTGTTCATGCTTGTTTCTGAAATATGTAACTTTGCTGCTTCTAAAACTTTTTCCCAGATTTCTTGTTCTGACATAAAAACTCCATCTTTCTTTAATTTTGACTTATACACAAAATTCAGTATGGTGGATAAAGATAATCACAATGTGTTAATAATTATCCACAAGTTAATCACAAATAGTGGATAACTCACTTAGTTTATCGCTTTATTCACAACCAAATTGTATATAATTTGAATAAATAACCCCTTATAAAATCAATATTCGAGCAACTTATCCACACAATTATAATTGTTAAGCTTAGAACATGTCAAATAACTGTGAATATGTGGTTAAATCGAGCGTAACTATGTGCATAACTGCAAAATTATCCACAACTTATTTGGTTGTTTTTGTGTATAAGTGGATAACTTATGCACGTCTCATATTTTGACGATAACAGTTACGGGAAATAATTATACTGATTGCTTTTAAATTGAAATATATGTAGTGTTTATTTTCATTAAAACTGTGATGAAAATATTTTTGGTGTTCAGCTAAAACTATCTTGCTTTATAAAAAGTATTTTGTTATATTGTAGTAGTTGCTTGAATTATGACTAGATAAAACGAAAACAAATGAAGATTTCTGATAAACAGAAATGATATTTATCTATTAAAATAATCAGTTTCATTGGCTCAGGTGAATGAAAAGAGTTAGTTATTAGTTAAAGATGGAGGTGTTTTGCATGGTAAAACGTACTTATCAACCAAATAAACGTAAACACAGTAAAGTGCACGGTTTCAGAAAACGTATGAGCACTAAAAACGGCCGCAAAGTATTGGCGCGTCGTCGTCGTAAAGGTCGCAAAGTTTTATCAGCATAAGATCACTGATTCATCAGTGGTCTTTTTTTTCGTTTAGAATGTATTATATTAAAATAAGATAATGAATTAAGCGAGTGATGTGGACGTGGAAAAAGCATATCGAATTAAAAAAAATGCTGATTTTCAATTGATTTATCGCCATGGAAAGTCAGTAGCAAACAGACAATTTGTCGTATACACATATCAGAATCAGATAGCTCATTTTCGCTTAGGTATCAGTGTTTCTAAGAAGATTGGGAATGCAGTGATACGCAATAAGATTAAACGTGCGATCAGAGAGAATTTTAAAGTACACAAACAAGATATTATTGCCAAAGACATCATTGTTATTGCTAGGCATCCAGCTAAAAATATGACGACTTTAGAAATTCAAAGCAGTTTGGAACATGTCTTAAAAATAGCTAAAGTATTTAATAAAAAAATTTAGCAAGATGAAATAATTAGACATCCGTAAGTCTAACATCAGACAAACCGAATACTTACCTGAAGATATAAAGCGGGATACTCGCAATTTAAAATGAAACAATTTACAATGTTAAAATGAAATTTTACTTGAATAAGGAGGCGAGTAGCGTTATGGATTTCGATACAATTACTAGTATTTCGACACCGATGGGAGAAGGTGCTATTGGAATAGTCAGACTATCAGGACCACAAGCAATTGAAATCGGTGATAAGCTTTATAAAGGGAAATACAAATTAGCTGAAGTCGATTCTCATACGATAAACTACGGTCATATTGTTGATCCTGAAACGAATGAAGTAGTAGAAGAAGTAATGATATCTGTATTACGTGCGCCTAAAACGTTTACTAGAGAAGATATCATTGAAATTAATTGTCACGGCGGCATATTGACCATTAATCGCGTGTTAGAATTGACTATGACTCATGGTGCAAGGATGGCTGAACCAGGAGAATATTCTAAGCGTGCCTTTTTAAATGGACGGATAGACTTATCACAAGCAGAAGCAGTTATGGATTTTATTCGCTCTAAAACAGACCGCGCATCAAAAGTTGCGATGAATCAAATTGAAGGGCGTTTAAGTGATTTAATAAAACGACAGCGACAATCTATTTTAGAAATATTGGCACAGGTAGAAGTGAATATCGATTACCCTGAATACGATGATGTCGAAGATGCTACGACCGAATTTTTATTGGAACAATCTAAAAATATTAAAGCCGAGATTGACAAGTTATTAGAGACAGGTGCTCAAGGTAAGATCATGCGAGAAGGTTTATCAACAGTCATCGTTGGTAAGCCAAACGTAGGCAAGTCTTCAATGCTTAACAACCTTATTCAAGATAATAAAGCAATCGTGACCGAAGTTGCAGGAACAACACGTGATGTGTTAGAAGAATACGTTAACGTAAGAGGCGTACCATTAAGATTAGTTGATACAGCAGGTATTAGAGACACAGAAGATATAGTAGAAAAAATAGGTGTTGAACGTTCTCGTAAAGCTTTAAGTCAAGCCGATTTAATTTTGTTTGTTCTTAATTATAATGAGCCTTTAACAAAAGAAGATCGTACTTTATTTGAAGTAATTGAAAATGAAGATGTTATCGTAATTGTTAATAAAACAGATTTAGTACAGCAATTAAACATTGAAGAAGTTCAGGAAATGATTGGTAATAAACCATTGATACAAACATCTATGCTTAAACAAGAAGGTATAGATGAACTTGAAATTCAAATACGAGATTTATTTTTTGGTGGCGATGTTCAAAATCAAGATATGACATATGTTTCTAATTCACGTCATATCGCATTGCTCAAACAGGCAAGACATGCAATTCAAGATGCTATTGACGCTGCTGAATCTGGCGTTCCAATGGATATGGTACAAATAGATTTAACACGAACATGGGAAATTTTAGGTGAAATCATTGGTGAATCAGCTAGTGATGAACTTATTAATCAGTTATTTAGTCAATTCTGTTTAGGAAAATAAATAAGTGGATTGGTAGTCTATAAATATGTAAATGGAAAAGGGAGGTTGAATCATGACACAAAATTATGACGTGATTGTTATTGGTGCTGGTCACGCAGGTATTGAAGCAGGTTTAGCTTCTGCGCGTCGTGGCGCTAAAACATTAATGTTAACCATCAATTTAGATAATATAGCGTTTATGCCATGTAATCCATCAGTTGGTGGGCCAGCAAAGGGTATCGTGGTAAGAGAAATCGATGCGTTAGGTGGCCAAATGGCGAAAACAATTGATAAAACACACATTCAAATGCGCATGTTAAACACAGGTAAAGGACCTGCAGTAAGAGCACTACGCGCTCAAGCTGACAAAGTGCTATACCAACAAGAAATGAAACGCGTTATTGAAGACGAAGCACATTTAGATATTATGCAAGGTATGGTTGATGATTTAATTATTGAAGATAATGTAGTTAAAGGTGTGCGTACAAATATTGGTACAGAATATCATGCTAAAGCAGTAGTCATTACTACAGGAACATTTTTACGTGGTGAAATTATTTTAGGAAATATGAAATATTCAAGTGGGCCGAACCATCAATTGCCATCTATTACGTTAGCAGATAATTTAAGAGAACTCGGCTTTGAAGTAGTTCGTTTTAAAACTGGAACGCCACCACGTGTTAATGCGAAAACCATCGATTATTCTAAAACAGAAATTCAACCGGGTGATGATGTAGGTCGAGCATTTAGCTTTGAAACAACGGAATATATTTTAGACCAATTGCCATGTTGGTTAACTTATACTAATGGCGAAACACATAACGTCATCGATGATAATTTACATTTATAAGCGATGTATTCAG
>VNIU01000289.1_pt1 | contig 24860 bp, 20 predicted proteins | sample 7248601 | NCBI WGS metagenome assembly VNIU01 (sample SAMN12251564, study PRJNA551026) | human skin metagenome | isolation source: skin samples from healthy patients and patients infected with Netherton Syndrome | host: Homo sapiens | place: France:Paris
GATTTCAACATTAGTTGATGTGAAACAATGGTTGAGTGAAATTGAAGCATGTAGTGATCAATTGAAGGAAACGGTTCATCAATTGAGTGATGAGCAGTTAGAACGTCGTTATCGAGAAGGAAGTTGGACGGTTAGACAATTAGTACATCATATTGCAGATTCTCAGATTAATTTGTATGAAAGATTGAAAATGGCACTGACTGAAGATGACGTAACGGCGTTCATGTTTAATCAAGAACGTTGGGCAGAGTTGCCAGACTCTAAATTACCTATGCAAGTTTCAATTACTATTTTAGAGGGACTCAACCAACGCGTTGTAGAGATGGGAAATCATGTTACTGAAGGTGAATTAAATCGTTCTATCAAGCTATCAGATGGTAGCAATGTACCGGTTTCAGAATTACTTGCGAAATTATCATGGCATGAGCGTCATCATTTAGAGCACATTAAGATTGCATTATCCGACCAAGGCGTATCAAAAGAGTAGTAAATACAGTTATAAAGTTGAGCGTCTACAACTTAAGAATGAACTTTGTCGAAAGCAAGTGTAATTCATCAAACTAATATGATAAAACTGCTATAATCTGTACCTACCAAGAGAAAGATAGGGGAGGAAGTTTCATGAAGGAACAAGTTTTAGTAACTGGAGGGACAGGTTTTTTAGGTTTACGTATTGTCGCGGAATTATTAAAGCAAGGTTATGGTGTACGTGCAACAATTCGTTCGTTTTCTAAGAAAGATACTATTTTAGAAACACTAAAGACACAAAATATTGATACGCAAAATTTAGCATTTGTTGAAGCGGATTTATCTAAAGATGATAACTGGGAAGATGCTATGGAAGATTGCACCTATGTGATGAGTGTAGCATCGCCTGTAGTGATGGGTAGTGTCAGCGTAACTGATGAACAATCGATCAATAAACAAGCCGTTGAAGGTATTCAGCGTATCTTGAGAGCTGCCGAGAAAACGAATGTGAAACGTGTAATAATGACTGCAAACTTTGGCGCAGTAGGATTTAGTAATAAAGATAAATCTAGTGTGACAACAGAAGAACATTGGACTAACCCAAATGAAAAAGGACTTTCTGTTTATGAGAAGTCTAAATTAATTGCTGAGCGAGCAGCGTGGGACTTTGTGAATGCTACTGAAAATCACATTGAGTTTGCGACAATCAATCCTGTTGCTATACTTGGACCATCATTAAATAAACATATGTCATTAAGTTTTCAATTTGTAGAAAATATTGCTAGTGGCAAAATGAAACGAATCCCTAATATACCAATGAATATCGTGGATGTCAGAGACGTTGCACAATTACATGTTTTGGCAATGAAAACGCCAGAAGCAAATGGTAAACGTTTTATCGCCACTGCAGATGGACAAATTTCTATGCCTGAAATCGCACAATTAATTAAAAAAGAACGCCCTGAATTAGCAAGTAAAGTTTCAACTAAGACTATTCCAGATTTCGCAATTAAGCTAGGCGCTAGATTTAATAGTGAAGCACAAGAAGGTAAGTTATTACTTGAAATGAATAGAAATGTTAGTAATCAGCAAGCACGAAACGTTTTAGGTTGGACGCCAAGTTACACCCAAGAAGAAGCCATTCTAGCATCTGTTGATTGTATGAGAGACTATCACATTTTAAAATAAACATAATTGAATAATACATTTAAGAAAACACCTTTATCTTCATTGTTGTAAATGGAAGATAAAGGTGTCTTTTTACTTATAAAATTAGAAAACGCTTACTTTTCTCTTGTTTCATGAAAAATACATATGCTAGGATAAGTCTATGATAACGTTTTCATAATAAAAAATAAGGTGAAACGATGAATAATACACAAATCAAACAATTTATTGAAGATGGTCATTTAACAGTGGGTATTGAGTTCGGTTCAACGCGTATTAAAGCAATTGCGATTGATGACCAATGTCAAACCCTCGCAACAGGTTCATTCGAATGGGAGAACAGTTACCGTAATGGTTATTGGACGTATTCGATGAACGATGCATGGGTAGGCATTCAAAAAGCATATGGCGCAATGACTCAAGAGTTAAAAGATAAATACGATGCAACCGTGAAACAACTTGCTTCTTTAGGTATTAGTGGTATGATGCATGGCTATTTACCGTTTGATGACAATGACGATTTACTCGTTCCATTTAGAACGTGGCGTAATAACAATGCTAATAAAGCAGCTGAAATCTTAAGAGAAGATTTCCAAGTAAATATTCCTGAACGTTGGAGTATCGCACAACTTTATCAATCTGCATTGGATCAAGAAGCACATGTTGAGAAAGTACGTTATATGACGACACTTGCCGGATACATACATTGGTATCTAACTGATGAGAAAGTATTAGGTATCGGAGATGCGTCAGGTATGTTTCCAATTGATAGTGAAACACAGGACTATCGTGACGATATTATTCAACGCTTTAATAAGAAGTTTTCTGAAAAGGGTTACACACAAGATGTTAGCGATATCTTACCTAAAGTAGTTGTAGCAGGGGAGTATGCCGGACGTCTTACTGAAACGGGTGCGAAATTAGTTGATCCAAACGGTGAGCTACAAGCCGGATGTCCATTATGTGCACCTGAAGCGGATGCAGCTACAGGTATGGTAGCTACAAATAGTGTTGCACCAAGAACTGGTAATATTTCAGCAGGTACAAGTATCTTCTCGATGATTGTCCTTGAAAAACCAATCAAAGATGTCTATCCAGAGGTAGATATTGTTACAACTCCAGATGGTTACGAAGTAGCAATGATTCATGCGAATAACTGTACATCAGATATAAACGCTTGGGTCGATTTGTTTGGAGAAGTATTTGAAACAATGGGAGTTAAATACGATAAAGGTGAATTGTTCACCAAATTATTTGAACGTGCCTTAAAAGGTGACGAAGATTTAGGTAAGTTATTGTCATATGGTTATATTTCTGGTGAATTTATCACAGATGTACAACATGGTTATCCAATGCTTGTACGATCAGTAGACAGTAACTTTAACTTAGCTAACTTAATGAAAACACATATTTACAGTGCTTTCAGTACGTTGAAGATTGGAATTGATTTATTAAAAGAAAGAGAAAATATTCATATTGATTCAATGTTTGGTCATGGTGGCATCTTTAAAACTGAGAAAGTTGCGCAATCATTCTTAGCAGCTGCTTTAGACAGTCCTGTTCGTGTTATGCAAACTGCAAGTGAAGGTGGCGCATGGGGTATCGCAGTATTGGCGAGATATATGATTGAAACAAAGACATCAAATTTAGCAACATATTTGAATGACTTTGCGTTTAAAGGAACAGAATCAATGACAATCGAACCAACTAAAGATGAAGTTGCAAGCTTTGAGCAATATACAGAACGTTTTAAACAAGGCATTCCACTTGAACGTCTTGCACATGAACAATTTAATTCAGAACAAAAATAATGAATAAAACAAAGGTAGAAAGTGGGATTAAAATGGCGAACGAGATAGAAAAACGAGAACGTCAATTTCTAGGATTGCCTATGGTATTAATATGGGGATACATTGCCGTAGCGATCTTTATGACCGGAGACGGTATGGAGCAAGCATTTTTATCTAAATATATTATGAGTCTTGGCTTTGATAATTCTGAGGCCGGCAATGTCTTAACCGTTTACGGTTTAGTCGTAGCTATCGCTTCATGGTTATCAGGTGTGATGGCTGAGATTTTCAGTCCAAGACGTGTGATGACATTCGCGTTTATTATTTGGATGATATTCCATGTTGGATTTTTAGTCTTTGGTCTAGAACAACAAAACTATGCCATGATGATGATTATGTATGGTATTCGTGGTTTAGCTTATCCAATGTTTATTTATAGCTTTGTCGTATGGATTACATATTCTTCACCAAGTTATAAACTAGCTTCAGCAATGGGTTGGTTCTGGGCAATGTATTCAATCGGTATTGGAGTACTAGGTTCATATTTACCAAGCTTTTCAATTCCAATCATTGGTGAAATGGGTACTTTATGGTCATCATTAATCTTCATCTTAATTGGTGGATTAATCGCAATGTTCTTAGTTAAAGATAAAAAAGGCGAAGATGTCGAAGCACAAAGCATGACTAAGAAAGAAATGTTAAGAGAATTTGGCAGAGGTATCACAATTCTTAAGAATAAGAACGTTGCAGTTGCCTTTGTCGTAAGAATCATCAACCAACTGTCATTATTCGGATTGGTTGTATTCTTACCACACGTTTATACGGCAGATTTCGGATTCACTACGTCAGAATGGTTACGTGTTTGGGGCTTAATGTACATTATTACAATCTTCACTAATTTATTCTGGGGTATTATGGGAGATAAAATTGGTTGGGTACGCCAAGTACGCTGGTTTGGCTGTATTGGTATGGCCGTTTCTACGTTAGCGTTCTATTATTTCCCTGCATGGAGTGGACCTAATATATTCGTGACAACTTTAATTGCACTGATGTTCGGCTTCGCTGTTGCTGCATTCGTTCCAATGTCAGCCATCTTCCCAACGTTAGTACCTGAACATAAAGGGGCGGCAGTGTCCGTACATAACTTAGCAGCTGGTCTAAGTAATTTCCTAGGTTATGGACTTGCAAGTGTCATGCTTATATTCGCCTCAGCTGAAGTAACGATTTGGGCATATGCAGTGATTTATGTATTAGGCTTTGTTCTTACATTCTTTATGAAAGTACAACAGCCTGGAAGACAAGTAAAAACAACAGTTAATACACAATCAAATTAAAAAGGATGATAAAAATGACAAACATTATTGAACAATTTAAAGTAAACGGTAAAGTAGCAATCGTAACAGGCGGTGCCATGGGACTAGGTAAAGCTATGGCAGAAGCATTAGCACAAGCAGGTGCAGATATTGTTATTGCAGACATTAAATTAGATTTAGCTCAAGAAACAGCAAAAGCAATTGCAGATAATGAAGGCGTTAAAACGACAGCATTAAAAGTAGATGTTACAAATCCAGAAGATGTTAGCAAAATGGTAGACGACGTCGTGAATGAGTACGGTAAAGTTGATATCTTAGTAAATAATGCTGGTATGACAATTAATGAAAAAGCAGAAGACGTCTCTTACGAAAACTGGTTAAAAGTAATTAACTTAAACTTAAATGGTGTCTTCTTAGTAGCACAAGCAGTAGGACGTCAAATGATAAAACAAGGTTATGGTTCAATCATTAATACATCATCAATGTCAGGACTAATTGCCAATAAACCACAAGAACAAGCATCTTACAATGCATCTAAAGCAGGCGTTATCATGTTAACGAAAAGTTTAGCAATGGAATGGTCAAAATATGGCATCAAAGTAAACACAATTGCACCAGGCTACATGAAAACAGCATTAACTGAACCAATGTTTAATACTGGTGGTGAAATGATCGATTATTGGATGGGTGCGACACCAATGGGTCGTCCAGGTGAACCAGAAGAATTAGGTGGCATTGTTGTATACCTTGCATCTGACGCTTCATCATTCGCACAAGGTAGCGTATTTACAATTGATGGTGGTTACACTGCATTATAATTATATTTGGAAAAGTGTAAGATGAGTCTTTGCAACTTTTCATTATTAGTGAAAAGAATTTTTTTTAGAAGTTTTAATAATTCGATGATATGCATCTCAACTGTAGGATGAAAATCCAATGTTTGAGATGCATTTTTTATATTCAAATCAAGAATTTCTTGAATGAAGTTATGCGTGCCGGTTAGGTTGGGTAAAATGTGAATAGACACATACTGAACGGAGGAATAATGATGAAGCGCTCAATAGATCTTGAAAAGACATTAAAATCGTTAGATGGGCAAAAATATGGAGCGTATAAACGAACGAAAGGTATATATGCTTTTGATCAATTTCACTTAGCAATAGATCATGTACAGGTGGATCCTTTTGCGCCACCTTCAAAAATGCGTCTTATCATTCAACGTGATGTCGCCAAAATTCCAAGTGAATTATTAGATGAGAAAGACAAACGTATTGCAGTATCAGATTTCTTAACTAGAGCATTTGGCCATCAAACTTCGGCATTTAATCGTACTGTTAAAGGTTCAGGTAAAAACGGTAAAATTTTCATCGACCATTGTGGTCAAGAAATGTTAGAACGTACATCAGTCGTAATTAATGATAAAGAAATTGAAGTGCGCATTGAAGTTGGTATGCCAGCAGCAGGACGTAAGATTCTTGGAAAAGCTGCGGCCCATACACTTATAAATGGCTTACCAAAGATAGTAGATCAAGCCATCATGTATCAAAATATTGATCAACAAGCACTTCAACATCAAGTAACCTTAAAATTAGACCAAACGTATATTAGAAATCAACTTGAACAACAACACTTAGTCGCTTTTGTCGCAAACAACGCCATTTTACCACGAAAAAGCGGTGTATCCGATGAGCCAATGAAAGGTGCCATTCAATTTACGAGCCCACAAGCTTTCGAAACAACATTCAATTTACCAAGTGGTCGGGCAGTCACAGGGATGTCTATTCCTGAAGGCATAACATTGATCGTTGGTGGTGGTTATCATGGTAAATCGACCCTATTAGAAGCGCTTGAACGTAGTGTCTATGATCATATTCCAAATGATGGTCGTGAATTTGTTATTACACGTCATGACGCTATGAAGATACGAGCTGAAGATGGACGTGGAATTCAAAATGTTAACATTAGTCCATTTATAGATAACTTACCTGGCAAGAAAGATACAACGCACTTTTCAACTGACAATGCGAGTGGCAGCACATCACAAGCAGCTAATGTCATGGAAGCATTAGAAGCACAAACGTCAACGCTACTTATTGATGAAGATACATCGGCGACGAACTTTATGATTCGTGATGGTCGTATGCAAAAGTTAATTGCGCCTGATAAAGAACCTATAACACCATTTTCTAATAAAGTGAGACCACTTTTTGAAGCGCATCAAGTTTCAACTATTCTAATTGTTGGTGGGTCTGGTGATTATTTTGACGTGGCTGATCAAGTCATGATGATGGATGAGTATCATTTGAAAGATGTGACTGCTGAGGCGAAAGACATTGCACAATCAGATGGATATCAGCGTGACCTACAGGCAAATACGCAATTTGGTGCGATTCCATCTCGTGTGCCTTTAAATGCTTCATTCTCTAAAAAAGGAAAAGACGATCGAATGAAAGCCAAAGGGCTGCACACAGTGATGTACGGCAAAGATGCAATAGATATATCTGGTTTAGAACAATTAGTAGATGACAGTCAAACCAATGCGTTGACCGTTATGATGAATTACTTTAGACATCACCTTATAGATAATCATAAGAGTCTTATTGAGGCAACGAATCAAATGTACGACTTAATTGACGAAGAAGGCATCGAAGCGATATCTAACTTTGATGGACATCCTGGTAATTTAGCGCTTCCTCGTAAGCAAGAATTTATCGGAACATTGAACCGTTATCGTGGTTTAAAAGTAAAATAAAATAACAAAAGCACATTGCACTTGATAGTTAATCAAGCTTTGCAATGTGCTTTTAATTCGTTAAGAAAAAGTCTACAGTAATATCATCATCATAATATCTTTCGTCATATTCTTCCATTGACGTATTAGGCAGTATGCTTAAGCTTTTGACATAATCAATACCATAATCTTCGACGTAACCACGTTGGCCATGTTTAACATAAGGCGTTACTTTAGACTTAAACTTTACAACTTGTTGTAAAAAGGGTTCTTGGTTATGAAAGTATCTCTTTGATGCATAAACCCAAACGTGATCGAAATACTGACCGCCAATATTAACATCTATTAATAAAATTTTTGAGAAAATAGGCTTGTTTGGAATTTTCACTTTAGGTGTTATAGTAATATGTTCAATTCGACCTATGACGGTTACAGTTTTATTTTTCAAAGATTTCAAGCTATCGCGAGGCATACCATCACCTTCTTTTGCAAAAAATTGTAAAATTGATAACTATTACTTGAAAAAAATAATATTTGATATAATTTTACAACAAAATGCATAAAAAGTGGTGGGATATACATTTTGAAAATACTTTATTTTAGAAGTGTATATTTATGAAATTCACTGTATATGATGGTGGATGCCTTCAGCTGCACGAATACCACTAAAGATACAACCACCTAGGAAAGTACCTTCTAATGCACGATATCCATGAACACCGCCACCACCAAAACCAGATGCTTCTCCAGCGGCGTATAGTCCTTGAATCGGTTGCATGCTTGGATTAAGTGCTTGCCCATCGAGATTCGTTTGAATACCACCGAGCGTTTTACGACTAATAATATTTAATTTTACGGCTATTAAACGTCCGTTTCTTCCACTTAATATTTTATGAGGTTTAGCAGTACGAACGAGTTTATCACCTAAGAATTGACGTGCATTATTGATAAATGCGACTTGTGGATCTTTAGTAAATGGATTATCAATTTGTAAGTCGCGAGCTTTAATTTCATGTTTGATTGTTTCATAGTTAAGTAAGTCATTACCTGCCAAGTCATTCATTTTTCGAACTAGCGTGCCTAAATCATCGGCAAGTATGAAGTCAGGTCCCTTATCCATAAAGGCTTCTACTGGAGACGTTGCCTTACTACCTAATCGTTCTTGAAGTAATAATTTGATATCTTTGTCAGTTAAATCTGGATTCTGTTCAGAGCCAGAAAGTACAAATTCTTTCTTAATGATATCTTCGGTTAAAATAAACCATGAATAATCGTAACCTGTCTTCATAATTGTCTCTAGCGTATGCAATGTATCAAATCCAGGGTAATCTGGTGCAGCCATACGTTTACCTGTCGCATCGAACCACATTGATGATGGACCAGGAATGATACGAATACCATGATTAGACCAAATTGGACTATGGTTTTGAATGCCTTCAGTATAATGCCACATGCGATCTTTATTAACGATATTGGCACCGGCATCTTCTGTAACTTGAATCAAGTGGCCGTCAGTTGAATCAGGCACACCTTGTATCATTGTCTTTGGAGGATTGCCTAAACGTTTAGGCCAATATTTTCGAATAGGTGGCATGTTGGCACCAATACCGCCAGAGGTAATTAGCAATTCATCGACCTCGTAGTGGAACGTATCTATTACGGTACGAGATGATTTCTCTCCGCGTTCAACGTCACTTGGCTCTAAAATGATGCCAGAAATGTGAGTGACTTGATTATGTTCGATGCCAATGTCAGTCACTTGGTGACGTGGCAAGAATTTAAATTGACCTTCTTGTTCTTTTTCAAGTACGAAACGACTAAAGGGTTCCACTAATCCAGGACCTGTCCCCCAAGTAATATGGAAACGTGGTACAGAGTTGCCATGACCAGAAGCTGATGCGCCACCACGTTCAGCCCAACCTAAGATAGGTGTTAAGCGAACGCCCATCTCTTTTAGATAGTTTTCCTTTTCAAAAGTGGCAAATCGCACGTACGCTTCAGCCCATTGTTTCGCCCAATAGTCCTCATCATCTGGACGGTCAAATTGTGCAGATCCTAACCAATCATTCAGTGCAAGTTCGTATGAATCCTTAACGCCTAGGCGTTGTTGAATCTTTGAGTTAACTAGAAATAGCCCGCCGAATGACCAATAAGCTTGACCACCAATCGCTTGACGAGGTTCTTGATCTAACATCGTTACGTGATAGCCTTTCTTTAATAGTTCTGTCGATGCAACTAAACCACTTAAACCAGATCCTATGACAAATATCTTTTTATTCATAAAAACTCCTCATATTAATTGTTATATGTAGTCTACATATTTTATCAAGTAAAGTAGGTATCAGGAAAGTGAAACTAGTAGTGATAGAAAACGGTTTGATAGATAATCTATTTCTACGGGTATATACTTATATCAATAATTCTAAAAGGGGTGGATGAATATGGCATCATTAGAAGTCTTAAATCCAGCGACGAACGAAGTAATTGAAACATTAGAATATACAAGTGAAACAACAGCCAAACAACAAATTGAGAAAGCGCATAAAGCGTTTAAATCTTGGAGAGAAGTAGATGCACATGAACGTGCAGATAAGTTGTATAAATGGTTCTCTTTAATTAATGAACATAAAGATGAATTGGCAGAACTGATTACTAAAGAGGGTGGTAAACCTTTAAAAGAGGCACAAGGTGAAGTGGATTATGCGAATTCATATGTTTCTTGGTATGCCGAAGAAGCTAAACGTATTTACGGACGTACAATTCCAGCTAATACACCTAATAAAAATATTATTGTGAAAAAATTCCCAGTAGGCGTAGTAGGAGCAATAACACCATGGAACTTCCCAGCCGCAATGATTACGCGTAAGATTGCGCCAGCATTAGCTGCAGGTTGTACGATTGTATGTAAACCTGCGACGCAAACACCATTAACTACTATTCGTCTCATTGAATTGGCGCATGAAGCGGGAATCCCAGAAGATGCCGTTCAATATGTCATTATGCCTGGTAAAGATGCAGGTGAATTATTCACAAAACATCCTGTAATGCAGAAAGTTACATTTACTGGTTCAACAAATGTCGGCAAGAAACTTATCGCACAAGCTGCTGAATCAGTTGAAAATGTCACAATAGAACTAGGTGGGCTAGCGCCATTAATCGTTCACGAAGATGCGGATATTGAATATGCCGTAGATCAAACAATTGCCTCAAAATTCCGTAATGCAGGACAAACTTGTATTTGTGCGAACCGAGTTTACGTTCACGAAGCGGTTGAAGCAGAATTTGTTCAACAATTAACGCAAAAAGTCCATGAATTAAAAGTCGGAAATGGTATGGATGAAGACGTGACTATTGGACCATTGATTAACGAAGATGGCGTGAAGAAAGTGGTTAATCAATTGAAAGATGCAGAATCTAAGGGCGCTAAATTATCACGCTCATTAGACGAAGCACAAGAAATGGGCGGCAATTTCTTAAAACCTGTCGTCGTTTCAAATGCGAATCAAGATATGCTTGCAATGCAAGAAGAAACATTTGGACCTATCGTACCGATTGCAACATACTCAGATCTAGAAGATGCCATTCAAATGGCGAATGATACACAATTTGGTTTAGCTGCTTACTTCTTCACAAATGATTATCGTACTGGCTTCCATCTATATAACTCACTTGATTATGGTGTCATTGGTTGGAATGATGGCGGTCCATCAGCAGCTCACGCACCATTTGGCGGTATGAAAGAAAGTGGTTATGGTCGTGAAGGTGGTACAGAAGGCATCGAACCATACTTAGAAACGAAATATTTATCAATAGGTAATATGTAGTAGATGATGTGCGCTTCTCTTTTTAGGGAAGCGTATTTTTTATCGAAAAATTCTTGTGAATTCATTATTTTTGTTTAAAAGTACTATATAAATTTTTATGAAATCGTTTACATATATCTTTTTCAGTGAAAGAATAATAAAAGATACATAAACTTAGGAGGATGTTATTTATGAGTGAAACTATTCCGGAGAAAATGAACGTTGCATTAATGCATGAACCTTATGATATTGAAATTGTCGAAAGAGATATGCCAAAAGTAGGACCTAAAGATGTCTTAATCAAGATGATGGCAGTAGGTGTTTGTGGTTCTGACGTTCACTATTATGCACATGGTCGTGTTGGTGAATTCGTAGTCGAAAAACCAATCGTATTAGGACATGAATGTGCTGGTATGGTAGCACAAGTTGGGGATGAAGTAACAGACTTTAAAGTAGGAGATCGTGTTGCTATCGAACCAGGTGAACCTTGCCGTGAATGTGAATATTGTAAATCTGGACAATATAATTTATGTCCACATATGGAATTTATGGCGACACCACCATACGATGGTGCGTTCTGTGAATACGTAAGCCATCCGGCAGACTTCCTTTATCATTTACCAGACTCAGTGACTTATGAACAAGCAACCCTTGTTGAACCATTCTCAGTAGGTTTACAAGCATGTAAGCGTGCGGATATTAAACCAGGATCAACTGTTGTGATTATGGGTATGGGTCCAGTTGGTTTAATGGCAGTTGTAGCTGCTAAAGCTTATGGCGCAACAAACATTATCGTTTCAGACTTAGAAGATAATCGTTTAGAAGCGGCTAAACGTTTAGGGGCAACAACAGCAATAAATATTAAAAATGAAGACGTCGTTGAACGCATTAAAGAATTAACAGACGGTCAAGGTGTTAACTATGCAATCGAAACAGCAGGTAACCCGATCGCCTTAAGAAGCGCATTAAATTCATTAAAAGATGGCGGTACTTTAGCTATTGTTGGTTTACCTCAAGAAGATATGAACGAAATCAATGTGCCATTTATTGCGAACCATGAAATTAATATTGTGGGTGTCTTCAGATACGCGAATACGTACCCACAAGGCATTCAAATTTTAAGTACAACAGATGCTGATATCGACTCATTATTCACACATCAATTCGAACTAAATGATACGAAAGAAGCCATGGAATTAACACGTACAAGTAAAGGTGATGCCTTGAAAGTAATGGTGTACCCAAACGGTTTCTTAGATAAATAATAAATTTAAAATATGCTTTATTATAGCTTAAAGTTAAGATAAATATGTATTACCCCATAGCCTCCTACCATTTAAAGGTATGGAGGTTATTTTATGTCTGTTTAAACAGATTGTTTGATTAATCGTGCGCGATTGTTTAAACTTTAATTAATCGTACACGATTGAAAAGAGGTGATGCCATGAATAACGAAGATATGAAACTCGCAAATCAACTTTGTTTTTCTGCTTATAATGTGAGTCGTTTATTCGCGAAATTTTATGAACAACAATTGAAACCATTTGGATTAACGTATTCTCAGTATTTGGTTTTACTCGCTTTATGGGAACACGATAATCAACCCTTACATGAAGTAGGTAAACAGTTAGATTTATCAAGTAATACATTGACCCCACTTTTAAAGAGATTAGAGCAGTCAGGGTGGGTTAAACGACAACGTTCAGAGGCAGATAAACGTCAATTAGTCGTCTCTTTAACGCAAAAGGGGCATGAGCAACAAGAAGCAGTCTTTGAGGCAGTCGCACAATGTTTACCTCCAAAATTTGATGAAACTCAATATAACGAAACGAAAGCAGTCTTAAGCAATTTAGAACAGTCCTTAAAAGCACTCACGAATAAATAAAAAAGGATGAGTTAAATGAAACAATACGATGTTGTATTTATAGGAAGCGGACACGCAGCATGGCATGCAGCACTAACACTTAAACATGCAGGCAAAGATGTTGCTATTATTGAAAAAGATACGATTGCAGGTACATGTACAAATTATGGTTGTAACGCCAAAATCTTACTTGAAGGACCTTACGAAGTGTTGGAAGAATCAGCACAATATAACGGTATTATTCAATCACAAGACTTGCATGTGAACTGGGAAAACTTAATGGATTATAAAAAACAAGTGATTAATCCTATGAACGGCATGTTAAAAGGTATGTTCGAGCAACAAGGTATCGATGTTTATATGGGTGCTGGTGTAATTAAAGATGCACACACAGTGACAGTGAATGATGAGGCATTACAAACTGAGAACATTGTCATTGCGACAGGTCAGCACAGTAATAAATTAGATATTGAAGGTAAAGAACTAACTCATGATAGTCGTGACTTCTTATCTATGGATGAACTTCCAAAACGTATGACATTTATAGGTGTAGGTATAATAAGTGTGGAATTTGCATCAATAATGATCAAATCAGGCGTAGAAGTGACTATGATTCACCACTCTGATAAACCACTTAAAGGTTTTAACCAAACACACGTAACACAACTCATTAAAAAATTAGAAGACGAAGGCGTACATTTCTACTTTGATGAAGAGACGCAAAAAGTAGAAAAAATAGGTGAAGCATACAAGGTTTCAACAGCATCTGGATTAACGATTGATACAGATTATGTCTTAGATGCGACAGGTAGAAATCCAAATGTAGAAGGTATTGGGTTAGATCAAGTAGGTATCGAATATAGTAAGAAAGGTATTTCAGTAGATGGTCATTTAAGAACAAATGTGAGCAATATTTATGCAAGTGGCGATGTCTTAGATAAAGCTATACCTAAATTAACACCAACAGCGACATTTGAATCAAATTATATTGCTGCACATATTTTAGGAATGACGCAAGATGAAATACAATACCCAGCGATTCCGTCAGTATTGTACTCGTTACCACGTCTTTCTCAAATTGGTGTTAGTGTTCAAGGAGCTGAGCAAAATGAACGTTACACAGTTAAACACATTCCGTTTGGTAAACAAATGGCATTCGAATATAAAAATGAAACAGATGCAGAAATGTATGTCGTTTTAGATGAAGAGAAACGACTTGTTGGCGCAGATATATATGGCGTCGATGCAGCTGATTTAGTAAACTTACTCGTATTTATTATTAATCAACGCATGACAGCACAAGATTTAAATCAATTAATCTTTGCTTTCCCTGGTACCTCTAGCGGTGTCATTGATATGTTAAAAGTGAATATGCTGTAATTTAATATAGATAAATAAAGATGCCTACATATTGGAATCAAAGCATTATTGTTCCAAATCATGTAGGCATCTTTGTAAATTTTACTATGCGGGTAGACTAAGATTTTACTTTTGAGATTCTAAGAATTTTTCTGCTACGGCTTTACCAGATTGTGGATTTTGGCCAGTAATAATGCGACCATCGGCTACAGCAAACTCAGTCCAGTTATCACCTTGTTCATAGTTTGCACCACGATTTTTAAGTTCATCTTCAGTAAGGTAAGGAACAACGTCGGCTAAGCCCACTGCTTGTTCTTCACTATTTGAGAAGCCAGTAACCGTTTTACCATCGATAATATGTTTACCTTCAGCATCTTTTACATTTAATAAGCCAATTGCACCATGGCAAACAGAAGCAACAACATCGTTATTTTCATAAATTTCTTGAGTTAGCTTTTGTAAATCTTCATTATCTTTGAAGTCCCAAATTGTACCATGACCACCAGCGAAATAAATGACATCATAATTTTCAGCTTTAACTGCGTCAGGTGTAACTGTATGACCAAGACGTGTCATAAAGTCTTTATTCTGATAATATTCCCAGTCTAAATCTGTCATCATATCTTCTTGTAAACTTTGAGGGTCAATGGCAGTATATCCACCTTCTGGACTAATATAATGTACTTTATAACCATTTTTATATAAGACATCCGCGAAATGAACAACCTCACCAAACCATAATCCAGTTGGACGATTCATATCAGGATATTTCGTTACACTTGTTACTACAACTAATGCTCTTTTTGTATTCATTGATACGCCTCCTAATTTTATACTACGTTCAGTCTACCCTTTTCGGAGAAGTAAGAAACTGAAGAGGTCGTGAATTAAATATAATATGTTTCATGTAAAACGATGTAAGATGTATTCGTTGTTAGTCCAACGCAACTTCAATATACTTGATATATTAACTATTTTTTAATGAGAGGAGGAATTTGAATGGCACAAGACAATGGAAAATTAAAATGGTCAAGCTTAATTATGGGAACGTTACTCTTAATTGTTGCAGTTATCATTTTCAGTTATCCTGTTAAAAATTTCTACACACTTACTTGGCTTATTGGCTTATTTATTCTTATTAATGGTGTGATTCAACTATTATTCAGTCGTGCTGCGAGAGCGCTTGCCGGTAGCGGTTCAGGATTAATTGTTGTCATAGGAATTATTGATATCATATTTGGACTACTTGTGATATTTAACGTTGGGGCAAGTTCAACCTTCTTCATATTTATGTTTGCCGCATGGTTTATTGTAAGTTCAATTATTGGACTAATGACCATTTCAAAACAAAGCCGTTTGAAGGGACTATCTATCATTGTTAACGTTTTAGGCTTACTATTAGGAATTATTTTACTATTTAACCCTATGATGGGGATGATTCTAGTATCAACGATGATAGCCATCACATTTGCAATTCTAGGTGTGACTTACGTTATTGATGGACTTGCGTAAATTTTTAGAATAGGGAGAGAGACAGAATTTTATATGAATTCTTTGTCTTTCTCCCACTTTTTATATTTAGAAGTGGAAATCTTAAAAAGTGAATTCATAAATGGGAAGTATTACAATAAGACTTATTAAACAATGATTCTAGGAGGCATTCATGTGACGTACAATTTTGATGAGATCATAGATCGTCGTTCTACTAATGCGATGAATGTAGAAGGTTATAAAGGCTATTTATTTGGAGACGCAGATACTTCAGATTTAGAAGAACATGATGAACTGATTCGCATGTGGGTAGCTGATATGGATTTCGCGACACCTGAAGTTGTGTTAGATGCGATAAGAGACAGACTCGATAAAAAGATTCTAGGTTATACCAACATATTTGGCACAGATTATTATGAGGCTTTTATGTCATGGACAGAACGACGATTTGGTTATACATTTCCGCAAGAACACCTTGTATTTTCTCATGGGATTGTTGCAGGGTTAATTGAACTTGTAAGCTATATTTGTGACGATGATGATAAAGCGTTGATTTTTACACCAAGCTACGGTCCTTTTAAAATGGCTTGTGATAAAAATAATATTAAGACGGTATATTCTCCTATGATTAATCATAATGGATACTATGAAATCGACTTTGAAGATGTCCGTCAAAAAGTGGAAACAGAAAATATTAAATTATGTATTTTTGCTAATCCGCATAATCCAACAGGTCGTGTATGGTCAGAAGATGAATTAAAGCAATTGGGACAAATTATGGTCGATAATGACGTATGGATCATCTCAGATGAAATTCACTGCGACATTAAACGTGACGGTCAAACACATGTACCTTTTGCTAAAGCAGTGCCAGATTACGATAAGATTGTTACCGCAATGTCTCAAAGTAAGGCATTTAATATAGCAGGCTTAATGTTCTCTAACCTTATTATTCCGAATAGAAGATTATTAAAGACATGGAAGTTACATCACTTTAGTTCTGAGAATCCATTAAGTATCGTTGCGACACAGGCAGCTTATGAAAAGGGCGAAGACTGGTTAGCTGCTATGAATGATTATCTAGACGATAACTTTAAATACCTAGCACAATTTTTAGAACAAGAACTGCCACATGCAGAATTTAAAATTCCAGAAGCAACCTACCTCGCATGGGTTGATCTAAGCTATTACATTAAAGCAAAACACATAGATGAACCAATCGCTAAATATTTCATCAAACACGCCGGCGTTATCATTGAAGGACAAGAACAATTCGTTCATAACGCAGAAGGACATATCAGAATAAACATCGCTGTTCCACGTGAAATCATGATAAAAGGACTGCAAAAGATTAAAGACGCATTAGTTTAAAAAGGAGATAACAAATGTCGATTATAGAGTCTTCGAACAATGGTAATACACCTTTTCAAAAATTATTAGGTCATCAAGAAGAATTAATGCAATCATGGACACAGCTAAGTGATGTGTTAGAAAATGACGGCGCACTTAACAAAGAATTAAAAGAAGAGTTAAGAAGAATGTTAGCGCAAAAGAACGGTTGTCAGTACTGTAAAGCTAAAGGTCAACCTACCGGCAGTCTTAAAGATGAAAAATCGTCCGTTTGCATAGGATTTACAGAAGTGTTTATTAAGATGGGTGACCAAATTCCGGACAATATTATTAACGTACTTAAAGACAGTTTAACAACAGAAGAAATTGTTGAACTCATTGCATTTATTACATTCACAAACGCACAACAAAACTTTGGCGCAATAATGAAATTACAACCGTAATACAACTCTCTAGCCAACTTGGTTAGAGGTTTTTTTATTTGAGTGAGTAGCAAGATAATCTTCCAAATCTTATAAAACTTATATGAAATAATAGAAATAAGTATATAAAAATTTAATTTTACAATTATTTGAAAATTCAAACTCATGAGTATAAAATGTACTTAAAGAAATGAGAAAACGCTTACATTAAGAATATAGCATATCTCATTTCTATGTTTTTACAGTATGTTTTGGGATGCACAACGATATGATCTTACGGAAGTGGGTGATAGTGATGACGGACTCATATGATTTGATTGTGGTTGGTGCAGGACCTGGTGGATATGTTGCCGCTATTCGCGCTGCACAATTAGGTCAAAAGGTTGGAATTGTAGAGAAAACAAACGCAGGGGGGACTTGTTTAAACGTAGGTTGCATACCTTCTAAAACACTACTCGAACATGGAACGAAAGCACATGATATACGTAAGGCTAATGATTGGGGAATTGAGACACAAGCGATGAAAGTGAATTTCTCTAAATTAGTGCAACGTAAACAACACATTGTTAGCACGCTCACAGGTGGTGTGAAGCAATTATTAAAGAAAAACAAAGTTACTTTCATTAAGGGTGAAGCTACTGTAACAAAAGATTTAGAAGTTAAAGTTAATAATCAAACATATCAAGCGAAAGATATTATTCTAGCAACTGGTAGTAAACCTTTTATTCCACCTATTGAGGGATTAAATGACATAAAGTATGAAACGACAGACACATTTTTTGATATAGAAACGTTGCCTAAACAACTCGCAATTATTGGTGGCGGTGTTATCGCTACTGAGTTAGCATCCTCAATGGCTGACTTAGGAGTCGAGGTTACAATGATTGAAGTTAATGAAGATATTCTTCTCACCGAGATTGAAGAAGTACGTGAACTGTTAAAGGACCATTTGAAGAATCAAAGTATAAGAATTTTAACAGGCGCAAAGATATCTAAAGTAACAACCTCTAAAGTGATTTTGGATAATCATGAAGATGTGTCATTTGATACTTTATTAGTGGCAACTGGTCGACAACCGAACATCAAGGTAGCTGAAGATCTAGATATCGATATGGATGGTAAATTTGTACAAGTCGATGAACATTATCAAACAACAATTAATCATGTATATGCTATTGGAGACCTTGTTAAGGGTTATCAACTTGCACATTCAGCGAGTGCACATGGATTACATGTTGTTGAAACTTTGGCTGGATTAAAACCAACGCCAGTATCTCCAAACAATATTACACGTTGTATTTATACTCGTCTTGAAGCAGCATCAGTTGGTTTATCTGAGTCTCAAGCTAAAGAAGCGGGTTATGACGTATCTGTTACACATTCTTCTTTTCAAGGAAATGCAAAGGCACTCGTAAAAGGAGAAGCACAAGGCTTTATTAAAATTGTGACTGATAAAGCATATGGAGAGGTTTTGGGTGCTTTTATTGTTGGTCCACATGCTACAGATTTAATCAGTGAAATATTAGGTGTCAAAGCTTCAGAAGGTACAATGAATGAGTTATCTAACATCATTCAACCACATCCTTCTCTATCCGAAGCAATTGGCGAGAGCGCAGATGCATACTTTGGAAAAGCCATTCATATGTGATAACAGAACAAATCAATGAATGATAGGAGGAACTAACGATGGAAAAAGAACAAGCACGTTGGATTTATAAAACGATGAATGAAATTCGATATTTTGAAGAAAAGGTGCATAAAATCTTTAGTGACGGTAAGATTCCTGGTTTTGTTCACTTATACGTAGGCGAAGAAGCCGTAGCAACTGGTGTAATGTCACAACTTGAAGACGACGACTATATTACAAGTACACACCGCGGACACGGACATGCAATTGCCAAAGGATGTGACCTTAATGGCATGATGGCGGAGATAATGGGTAAACGTGATGGACTTGGTCATGGTAAAGGTGGTTCCATGCACGTTGCAGAAATAGATAAAGGAATGCTCGGTGCTAATGGTATCGTAAGTGGTGGCTTCGGACTTGCTACTGGTGCAGGTATTTCTATTCGAAATCAAGGTAAAAAGAATGTTGCTGTATGTTTCTTTGGTGATGGTGCAGCCAATGAAGGTAATTTCCATGAGGGCCTTAACTTTGCCTCAATCTTAAACCTTCCAGTTATCTTTGTTTGTGAAAACAATCAATTCGGTGAAGGTACAACACATGATTATGCCAGTGCTTCAGAAACAATTGCAGAGCGTGCTTCAGCTTATAACATGCCTGGTGTCAGAGTGGATGGCATGGATGTCGTTGAAGTTTATAAAGCAGCGCAAGAAGCTGTAGAACGAGCAAAAAATGGTGAAGGCCCTACGCTAATTGAGTGTGACACGTATCGTAAATATGGTCATTTTGAAGGGGACGAACAAAAAGTTAAATCACCAAATGATCGTAATGCAGATAAGAATGCAACGGAAGACTTTAAACGTCAAGCACTTGAAGAAGGTTGGTTAACAGAAGAAGAATTAAATGAAATTGAACGAGCAGCTGAACAAGCAGTAGAAGATGCGGTGAAATATGCAGATGAAAGTGAATTACCAGATGTAGATTCATTACACGAAGATGTATTTGCCTAAAAGGAGGTCATAACTATGAGTGAAGAACGCAAGTTAACATTTATGGGTGCAATTAACGAAGCAATCGATCAATCAATGGAACAAGATGATAATGTTATTCTCATTGGTACGGACGTTTCAGGTGGTGCAGGTGTAGAACATATTAAAGATGACGATACATTTGGTGGCGTTTTTGGTGTAACTAAAGGACTTGCGAAAAAATATAGTCGAGATCGTGTTATTGACACACCAATCGCAGAGCATATTACACTCAGCTCTGCTGTAGGTGCAGCAGCTACCGGTATGCGTCCTATTGCAGAATTAATGTTCAATGACTTTATTGGATTCGGTTTAGATCCTATTTTGAACCAAGGTGCAAAAATGCGTTACATGTTTGGTGGTAAAGCTAAAATTCCATTAGTTGTACGTACAGTTCATGGCGCTGGTGCAGGCGCAGCGGCACAACATTCTCAATCATTGTATAACATGTTTGCAGCAATACCTGGTGTAAAAGTAGTCGTTCCTTCTAATCCTTACGATGCTAAAGGTTTATTAATGGCAGCAGTACAAGATGATAACTTAGTAGTCTTTTCAGAAGATAAAACGTTATTAGGACAAAAAGGTGATGTACCTGAAGAACCCTATACAATAGAAATTGGAAAAGCGAAAGTGACGCGTGAAGGTGATGATTTAACAATTGTAGCAATCGGTAAAATGGTGGCAGTAGCTGAAGAAACAGCAGACAAATTAGAAGAAGATAACGTTTCAGTTGAAGTCATTGATTTACGCTCTGTGTCACCATGGGATGAAGAGACAGTTCTAGAATCAGTGAAGAAGACAGGTCGTTTAATTGTAATTGATGAATCAAATCCACAATGTAATGTAGCAGGAGATGTTGCATCTGTTATTGGTGATATCGGTTTTGATTATTTAGATGGACCAATCAAGAAAGTCACTGCACCGGATACACCAGTTCCATTCGCAGCAAACCTTGAACAAGCCTATATACCAAACGTAGATAAAGTATTAGATGTCGCATCTGAACTAATTGAAGACTTGAAACAAGTTAATTCATAGGCAAGGAGGTGTTGAACGATGAGCGAAAATATTATTATGCCAAAACTCGGTATGACAATGAAAGAAGGAACAGTCGAAGAGTGGTTTAAAGCAGAGGGAGATGTGGTTGAACAAGGTGAAAGTATATGTACGATTAGTTCTGAGAAATTGACTCAAGACGTTGAAGCGCCAGCTAGTGGTACATTACTCGAAATTAAAGTTCAAGCCGGAGAAGAAACTGAAGTTAAATCTGTACTTGGTATTATTGGAGACGAAGGCGAAAGTACTGAATCAAGTAGTACGACTGAATCTGAAAACGAAGAACAAAATAACTCACATTCAGAAAATGAAGAACAACAAACGAGCGATACAACTTCTGTAAATGAAGATGATAGTAATCATGATGAAGATACAAATAAGTCTAATAATGTTGAACCCCAAAATGGTAAACGTATCTTTATATCACCACTTGCACGCAAGATGGCGGATGATAAAAACTTTGATATCACTAGAATTCAAGGTACAGGTGGTAATAATCGTATAACAAAATTAGATATTCAACGTGTAGAAGAGCAAGGATATGATATTGAAGCAAAAAATGAGGATATGCAATCTAAAGAGGATAAGAACACTAAATTTAACAGTGCTAATGTCGGTGAAGGACTAAATCCAATGCGTAAGCGTATAGCACAGAATATGCGTCAAAGCTTGGCCGAAACAGCACAACTCACATTACATCGTAAAGTGGATGCTGACCGTTTGTTAGATTTCAAAAACAAACTATCAGCTGAACTTGAGAATGCAAATCAAGATACTAAATTGACTGTCACAGCATTGCTAGCTAAAGCCATCGTCTTAGCACTTAAAGATTATGGTGCAATGAATGCTCGATATGAAAATGGTCAACTTACAGAATATGATGATGTTCATTTAGGTGTGGCAACGTCACTCGACGAAGGGTTAATGGTACCAGTTATAAATAATGCAGACACTAAAAGTATTGGTGCTTTAGCTAAAGAGATTAAATCTTCAGCAGAAGCGGTACGTGATGGTAATACAAATGATGTTAAACTGTCAGGTGCTACATTCACAATCACCAACATGGGTACGAGTGGCATCGAATATTTCACACCAATTCTTAACCTGAGTGAAACAGGAATACTAGGTGTAGGTGCACTTTCTAAAGAAGTTGTACTTGAAGGAGATAGTGTTAAACAAGTATCACGTATTCCATTAAGTTTAACGTTTGATCATCAAATTCTTGATGGTGCGAGCGCTGCCGATTTCTTAAAAGTATTAGCTAAATATATTGAAAATCCATATCTCTTAATTCTTTAATAACAAATATATTTAATTTGATTAAGACCCTCAGTACACAAAAAAGTGCTGGGGGTCTTTTCATGTCTCAAACCACACTTCCAATCCTTTCGCACAACACAAATCCCTTTATTGAAAAAGTAAAAATTCTGTCACTTACGTTTATTTGAAATTATAAAAATATAACTCTAATATATAATTGAAAGGGTATAAAAGCGCTTACACATTAAACAAGTGGTTATGTTCATAACAAAGGTTATTAAGGGATGAAAACAACTTCAAAGGTGAAAGGGGTACAAATGATGTCTAAATCGTATGATTTGATCGTTATTGGAGCAGGACCTGGAGGTTATGTCGCAGCAATTCGAGCAGCACAACTAGGCAAAAATGTAGCGATTGTTGAGAAACAGCACGTTGGTGGTGTATGCCTCAATGTAGGTTGTATACCGTCGAAGATATTTTTAGAATATGGTGCTAAAGTGAGAGATATTAATTCTGCAAACAATTGGGGAATTAAAACGAATCACATAGACATTGATGTAACTAGTCTCGTACAACGTAAAGATCAAGTGGTTAAGACAGTGACGGATGATGTTCGAGACGCATTAAGACAACACAACGTTGATTTTATTGAAGGGGAAGCAGAAGTATTAGAAGGATTAAAAGTTCAAGTCGATCAAACTATTTATACCGCGAAAGATATTATTTTAGCGACAGGAACAAAGCCATTCGTACCACCAATCGAAGGGCTAGACAAAGCGCACTTTGAAACAGCTGATACGTTTTTCGACATGGAACAACTGCCGAAACAGCTTGTGATTATTGGTGGGGGCGTTATTGCCTCGGAAATAGCCTCATCAATGGCTGATTTAGACGTAGATGTTACGATTTTGGAAAAGGGCGATAGCATCCTATCTAGTGAAATTAAAGAAATACGTGACCATCTATCAACCTATTTGAAACAACAAGGTGTTAACATCATCACCAATTCAGAAACTAAGAAAGTAAATGCAAAGACTTTGGAAATTGGTGGAAAAGATGGTCCTAAGGAAATACCATACGAGACATTACTCTTTGCGACAGGACGACAACCTAATGTTCATGTAGCTAAGGCACTTAATTTAGAACAAAATGGCAAATGTTTACAAGTTAATGAACATTATGAAACTAGTTACGCACACGTCTATGCGATTGGTGATTTAGTGCCAGGCTATCAGTTAGCACATACTGCAAGTGCACACGGTAAATATGTGGCAGAATATATTGCAGGCAAACAACTAGAGACGATTAATCAAGAGGATATACCAAGATGTATTTATACAAGATTGGAATCTGCGTCAGTAGGTTTATCAGAATTACAAGCACAAGAAGCGGGTTATGAGGTTGAAGTGACGACTGCACCTTTTCAGAAGAATCCTAAAGCAATCTTAAAAGGTGAAACACAAGGAATGGTTAAAATAGTAGCGAATAAGCAGGATGGTAAGATTTTAGGTGGGTTTGTCGTTGGACCTCATGCGACAGATTTAATTAGTGAAATCTTAGGCATTAAGGTTTCGGGCGGTACATTAAACGATATTTCTCAAATTATACAACCACATCCTTCTCTATCGGAAGTGATTGGTGAAAGTGCAGATGCATCTTTTGGAAAAGCAATATATCAATAAGTAAGATCGATTATGATCTTTTAAAGTCTTAGCAAAATACATTGAAAATCCATGCTTTTTAACGCATTAGCGTTTTGTTTAAAAACACACAAAACGAATTATAATATATTAGTTACTAGCATGAAAAACTCCCAGGCTCTTCAAAGTTGCTGGGGGGTTTTAATGTGTTATTTATGTAACTTATTAATTAGTGTAGCGATTAAAATGTTAAAGTAAATTAAATTGTTTAAGTAATAAACCTCATTCATTAAAAATACACAGTATTGTGTAAAATACATACATTAAAGTAACTTAATAAACTGCAATTTAGCAGCCATTGAACAGTAACTATCTTTTATAATAAGATAGTTGACTTATTTTTTAAAATACACTATTTTATATTATAAGATAGTTAATAAAAGGTGATGACATGTCAGTATCTAATCAAATGATGAAGGGGCTTTTAGATGGTG
>VNIU01000296.1_pt1 | contig 24349 bp, 36 predicted proteins | sample 7248601 | NCBI WGS metagenome assembly VNIU01 (sample SAMN12251564, study PRJNA551026) | human skin metagenome | isolation source: skin samples from healthy patients and patients infected with Netherton Syndrome | host: Homo sapiens | place: France:Paris
AACAACCGCAAGCTCTCCGAAGGGTTCTATCGCGGGCTCGGCATCGCCGATCCGATGGCGGTGCTACAGCGGGTCGATAAGTACGACAAAATTGGCCCGGACGCCGTTCGCAAGCTGCTTGTCGACGAGTTGAACCTTTCTGATGACGCCGCGGCTAAGTGCGTCGCTCTGGCCTCCATTCAGTCGGCCGACGACTCCTTTATTGCCAAGGTACGCGAGTTGGGGGTAGCCAATGAGATGCTCGAAGAGGGCCTGGACTCCCTCAACCGGGTCGTTGCTGCCGTTAATAAGGCGGTTCCCGGACGCATGGTTGCCAACCTCAAAATCGCTCGCGGGCTCGACTACTACACCGGAACCGTCTACGAAACCGAGCTCACCGGCCACGAGTCGATGGGTTCAGTGTGCTCGGGCGGTCGCTACGAGTCCCTCGCTTCCGACGGTAAACATGCCTACCCAGGGGTGGGCATTTCTCTAGGCCTGACCCGCTTGCTGACGCCGATCCTGTCCCGTGGCGAGCTGTCGTCCTCGCGCTCGGTGCCCTCGGCGGTTCTGGTTGCCGTCAATGCGGAAGAGGATCGTGCTACGTCGGAGGCTGTCGCTGTCGCCCTGCGTTCCCGCGGCATCCCATGCGAAGTAGCTCCGAAAGCTGACAAGTTCGGAAAGCAGATCAAGCACGCCGATCGTCGGGGCATCCCATTCGTGTGGTTTCCGGGCGTCAAACACGCCGACCACCGTGACGCCGACACCGTTAAGGACATTCGGTCAGGCGATCAGGTCGAGGCTGATGCGGCGTCGTGGAACCCGCCTATCGAGGACCTTCATCCCGGTGTGATCGGCACCTGGTGACCTCAGGCCACGGGGGTTCCAGGGCTACTGGGCTCCCGCGGCGTCGACAGGGATCTCAGCAGGACGGCACGTGGTTTCGAGCACGTGCAGTGATGACGTCGTCGGCAGCCAGAGTGAGCCACCACAGCGTTCCCAGTCCCAAGCTGAGTCGCTGCCAGATTCCGGTGTAGCTCATTGGGGTGCCGTTGAACCAGTCCATCGCGCCAATGCCGTTGAGGAGGGTGAAAATCACCCAAGCCCACGCCACCACCAGACCGAACCCGCGGAATCTCGTCATAGTCGAGTTGAGCAGCAGGATCGGTAGCGCAAATCCGATGACGACAACGGTTGAAGTCCCGACGTGGACTATATGGCTCGCACTGACGTGTCCGGCTTCTTCAGCAGCCATGCACGCCGGGGAACGAGTAGGAGAGCAGTCCATCGTAACTAGGGCATCGAGGACACTGAAGAGTCCTCCTACGACGAAGCCAATTCCTGACCACCCCTGACGCCCGAGGGGACGGTGTCGGGCCCACGCAAGAGTTGCCAGACCTGCCAAACACAGCGAGGTCCCCATCACCACATCGGTAGTCTGGAAGAGGTAACGCCACGGTTGATCGCGCGCAGAATACTCCGAGACGAATGCGTGCAGCTGGCTCATGGCCGGGTTGAGCACCCCAGCGAAGGCCCAGGTGAGCGAGGCGAGCGAGGCGAGGACGAGGAAGCCAGCGCGCCAGCGTCGGCACGTCATCTCACGACGATCAGTCATCAGCGCTGCTGACCTCTCCATTCGCTGCGCAACAAGCCGTGGTACTGAGAGTCTCGCGGGCCGTACGAACCGATCACGCAGGCTCGCCGCAACCCTTCGGTGACCATTCCCGCCTTCTCCATTACTCTCCCGGAGGCAATGTTCGCCGGATCGTGGCGAGCCTCAACCTTGTTGACCTGGGCGATGTCGAACAAGTAAGACATCACCGCTTTGACCGTTTCGGTCGCGTAGCCATGATTCCACCAGCGTCTGCCAAAGCAGTAGCCCAGCTCGGCGAGGTTGACTCTCCTATCAACGTTGACCACAGCAATCTGGCCGATGATGACATCATCCAGCCACACTGCCCAATTGAAGGTGGCGGGGTCGTCGTAGTCGTGTACCCAACCGGTCAGCAGCGATCGGGTCGCGTCGACGTTGGGATGCGGCGGCCAGGTCACAAACCGGGTGGCCTCGGTGTCACTAGCCCAGTTGTCGTACATCTGTTGGGCATGGTCAACCGACCATCGGCGGAGCACCAGCCGATTGGTCCGGATCGGACGCGTGCCAACCAGTTTCATGACGGTGACGATAGCACCGGTTCCCAAGGGCCCCTCCGGAACCATTGCGAATTGGATACAAGCGGCGTAGTTACCGCTTGCTTAGGTTCTTCGCCTGATCGTGGCCGGACTAGGCAAAACACGTGATTCTTCTCAGACTATTTGAGTGTTTGCGTAGTCTAGGAATGAAGTTCTTCTACACTTTGACTGTTTGACCGCTACCTTGTGGCCCCTCTGATCGTGAGTAGAAGTGAAGCGCCAAAAGGTTTCGCAGGTGCCAAAAAGTATGTGCTATCGGGCTTGCTATTGCTCCTGATTAGAGCGTAGCGGGCATGATGGCAAGACGCACGACATGAGAGGGAAACGCGGTTGTGCCCTAGAACAAGACCCCCTGTTGAGGACGTTGTGTGAGTCCGAGCATGCGGCTCAGGTGAGAAGCGGGGATATCGGAAAACTCCTTCGGGTCGATTTTTCTAAGGCCGTCCCCGTAGACGCGACCACCAGCAATTAACAAGTCCTACGACAATTGGCTGAGGACATCGTGGACATCCTCGATGTCTGAGGGATTCATCTTGAATTGCTTTCTTGAGCTCACCGCGCGGATAAAGCATGAGATATCCATTGGTCGCGATTGCCTTCGAGTAGTTCAGAATAAACCGAAAAGGCGCCACCTTGGTATTTGCCGGGCCAAGTAGGTAAGCAGAAATGGTGCTAGTTCTCGGTACTCCATCTTGTACCAGGGCGATCGGTTACGAACGAGGTATGAGTTCCTTGTCTTCTCGTCAGCTGTCTCAAAGTATCTCGCTAGGTTTGAGTTCTTGACCACGAGTATTGATTCAGGTTCGTCAGAACTCATCATGACAAGTTGCTCGGGCAATTTTGGCCAGCCATCTTCATCAGCAGGTATTACAAGTGCGTCAAGTCGTCGTGATTGCTGATCAGGGGCGTGGCATGGATTAATGTCTGTCGTAACGTGGGTGTAAGACGGTTGTGTTTGCCGCAAGCCAACGAGAAGATGAGGGTGCTATCTCGAAGGCGAGGCGACTATGACACCAGAGAGTTTCGGTATCTGGCTTGGCATCGACGTGGGAAAACTGGTCACTGAGCGACCGCAGTGACCGCCTCCGGCGACCAGGTCTATTCACACGCGCCGCCAAACGACGAGGAAAAATTACGGCAGGTCTATTCCCAGCTTGCTGCACGCGATCGAGTACTGGTCGTAGTGGATCAGCCTGCAACAATCGGCGCGCTCGCTGTCGCAGTAGCCCAACCCATGGGTATTGAAGTTGCTTATCTTCCCGGGTTGGCAATGCGACGAGTCGCGGATTTGTATCCAGGTAACGCGAAAACTGACCAGCGGGATGCGTTCATTATCGCCCGTGCCGCTCGCAGCATACCTCACACCCTCAGAACGCTTCGTGCTCTGGACGAGGATGAGGCAGAGCTAGGAATGCTGACCGGGTTCGATGACGATCTTGCCCGCCAGATCACACAAACCCGTAACCGAGTTCGTGGCTTGCTCACTCAAATCCATCCCAGGCTTGAACGCGTGATTGGGCCACGCCTAGACCACCCGGCGACTCTTGCCATGTTGCAGGTCTGGCCCGTGCCAGGCGCACTAAAGAATCACCATCACAGGCACGAATGCGGCAGCAGTCGTTATACCTCACCTGGCGGAAACCTTGGATAGCCTCTAGCGTCAAAGAGCCGACATCGAAGAGAAAATCGAGGCTTTGGTGACCGAGCACCCTCTTTACTCGGTCCTCACCTCCATGCCGGAATAGGGGTGAGGACCGTGGCAGTGATCATCGCCGAGCTCGCCGCTAAGGACTTCAACTCCGCCGCGCACTTAGCCTCGTATGCCGGACTGATACCTAGGACACGCCAGTCAGGAACCTCAATCAAGTCCGAAACAGTCTCCCACACTGGAAACAAGCGCCTCAAACGAGCCCTTTTCCTCTCCGCGTTCGCGTCCCTACACTCAGACCCTGTCTCGCGGCGCTACTGCGACAAGAAAAGGCTCGCAGGCAAACGACACAACCAAGCCCTCATCGCCCTAGCACACAAACGACTCGCGGTCCTCTATGCCATGGTTCGCGACGGCACGCTCTACGAAACAAAAGCCGCCAAACGAGCCGCCTAAGACTTGACACAAAACATAGGGGCGCCCCCGGAAAGTAGACACATCGGGGATAGCTATGCTGCTTTTGTCAGTGTAGCTGATGAAAGCGCTTCAAACACATCGTGGGTTAATAAATTGCACCACGAGTGCCGCCGGCGAATGTTGTACCGCATGCACCACCGAAATACAGCCTGGCGGCAGGCCAAGGGATCGTCAAAGACCTTCCGATTGCGCATTACCTAACGCTTGAGCGTGGCATTAAACGATTCCGCCAAAGCATTATCTGCACTCGTTCCCACAGCACCCATGGACTGGGACACTCCAAGGGATTGGCAGAAGTCTTGGAAGGCTTGTGAGGTATACACGCTGCCATGATCAGAATGGAAGATAGCATCATCTAAGCTCCTGCGAACGCTTCGAGCATGATCCAAAGCATCAATGACCAGTGAGGTACGCATGTGATCGGTTAGAGCATGGCCCACCAGCTTGCGCGAGTAGACGTCAATGACCGTGGCCAGATACATGTTCTTGCCACCCTTACGCGGCAGGTAGGTGATGTCACCGACATAAACCTTGTTGGGGCCAGGAGCAGTAAAGCCGCGTCCCACTAGATCGGGCATGACCCGATGACCTGGTTTGCGATTGGTAGTGATGCACCGGCGGCGTTTGGTAAAGCCTTTAAGGCCCATGGCGTTCATGATTTGTGCGACCCTCTTGTGATTCGTTGGGGCACAATCGTCGTCTTCTTTCAGGCTCGCAGAGATTCGCTTTGCACCATAAAGGCCCTGTTCATCATTGAAGATGGTCTTGATTCTGGCTCCGATAAGCGCATCAGAGCAGATCCGTGCCCTTCGCGTTTCGCGAGTAGTGACCCACTTGTAGAAAGACGAACGATTGAGCTTGAGAACGTGACACATCCGTGTGAGCCGAGTACTCGGTTCGGTGGTCATAGACAAACTGGAAACGGATCACCAGCGTGTCTCTTCGGCAAAATATTTCGCGGCCTTGCGCAGGATGTCACGCTCTTCGCGCAGCTTTGAGACTTCCTTTTCCAGTTGGCGGATTAGCTATGACTCTGTCGCTGCTTGAGCTTGCTTGCGGATACGTTTGCCGGTGCCGTACTTGGAATTCCAGTCGATAAGAGTCGTGCGATTGATACCCAGCTTTTTTGCTGCCACAAGAAGCGCGAGTTCCTCGTTGTCCCCATAGAGAGCAACAGCGTCTCGTTTGAACCGTTCGGAGTACCTAGGCATGGTGGTAGATTACCTTTCTTCCCAACCCAACAGGGCCAGGTATCGGGTGTCTACCTAACGGGGGTCAGATCCATTTTCGTTCTTACTCACAACCCATATTTTATGGACGCAATGAGCCGACAACGGGTCAAGGACTACAACTTTGCCTCTTTGTTCAAGGTGACCAAAGAAAACAACCACTCAACGGCTCGCCCCTGTAAGGGCATAAACGCCCATGGATAAGGAGAACTACTCTCCGGTTATCAATTCCTATGCGGCTATGTGGGAGGAGTATCGGGAAGTAACCAACCCGCTGGCAGTCCTCGGCGTCTGCCAACGCATCCTGAATCACTACTTCCTGCACACCGCACAGGACGCGACCCCAGTAGTCTGAGAGACATCATCCTGGGTGCTCACCGACACCTATTCATCACGAAAAACGCTGACGGAACGGAGGACAACACCATAGTTCCAGCATACAGCAGCGCTGCTGGCACAGCTCGACGCCCGCAACAACGCCTTCGACCTCGATGACATCTATGCCGGAGGAGACATTAACACAGAGTCCAGTGCAGGGAAGCCTTCCGAACCATTTTGAAGCAACAAGCCAGATTCAGCACTACAACATGATGATGGCTCAGAAGAGAAATAATGATTAGCTCCTCACTCCAGCGATCCCTCTATTTCTCCACTAAAAGGACTGGGTTTCTCGCATCATATCGACAAGATGTGCAAGGGTGTGCGCTTGACTGGTGTGGTGCGCATGTTCTCTGGTCGCGGCCTGCACTCTGAACGGATCAGCAACGTAGCCATGGGCTACATGAAGAAGACTGTCTTATTTCTTAGTCTCGTAGTTTCATTCCGTCAAAAAGTTGCCCGAGTTGCGACGGCATGGTAAACTAGGATAAGGTTTACGTGCACCGTAGCACGTAAACCGAGACCTCGAGGAAATCTAGAAAGGGGAACTCCAATGGTGCAGGATACCATACTCGAAGACAAGATCATTAAATCTGTGTTCACAGACGCAAGTGACCTGGCAAATCTGATTGAGGATTCCGTTGAATCCACAATCGATACCACAATGATGCCGGTAGCTACATCCCTCCCATGCATGACAGTTACGGGTGCAGTTGGATGTTAGCAGCGACTGATTGAGGGGGCAGGTCGAAGGTTGGTAGACTACCATCATCGGCCTGCTTCTCTCGTTCAGGGGAGATTGTATGTCTGTATTTATAAAGCGACCACGTGGAACCAGTGCCAAGGATAAGCTGCGTCGAGAACTCCAAAACACCGTTTACGCTGGAAAAATCCTTGGAGACATGGTCCCTGATGTGGCTCTAGGCGTTGGTAAAGATGAACTAGAATTTGGCTACCTTGGCCCCCGGAACGAATTTCTTGACAAGCGACTTACTGAAGACGATGATTTAATTGATGATGCATTAGTTGAAGTTGCCGATGCATTGGCCACACTTCACTCCCGCAGTTCGGATGTGAAGGCTACACCTGAGCGGGCACCGTCAGTACCACTGAACATAAACCAGCTTGACTCGATTAGCGAAGAAGTTATGCAGTTCATATGTAGAACTGATGACAAATTATCTTGTGATGCACAACGAGATAAAGCAATCAGAAGAAGGCCTATCACTAATACACGGCGATCTAACCCTAGACAGCATTCATTTAAGCTCTCAGACTAAGAGGATCACAGTTATAGACATGGGAGATGTCGGGCGCGGGGGCTAAAGAAGAAGACCTATCTTCCCTAGTCTCATCGTTGATTAGCCTTAAAGTCCTTCAGCTTTCTACGCCTGGTCTGAATCCGTCAAAGTTTGCAGATGAACTTCTAAAGGTGCATGGCCGCGCTGTTAATTTTCTCGACGCCTATATTGAGAAAGTAGATGAAACGATAAACTATAAGCTCCTCGACTGCCTATTTAAGGAAAAGATTAGATGCAGGACCATTTTATCCCTGCACATGTTCGGGGAACGTTCTCTGCAATTTCGACTACTCGAATCCGTATACAAAAAGCTGGTGGTTAGTGGCATAGTCTCTGTTGTAGATTTTTCAAGAAAGGGATGAGCGCCGTGAAGCTTAGTGAGTTTCTCCTAGAGATTATCTCACAAACTGAATTGCTTGATTTGGCGTCCGGTATGGTTATCTGTAAAACAGAAAATAATGCTCCAAATAGGATTGCTCGCTGCATTTATAATAACTACCATTTAGCGGACGCTAAAAATGCACCAGATAAGCCGCTTGAAAGAGTCACGGATCGTGATTTCAGCCCATTACTTGGCAAGACCATAGAAGAGACCGGATGGATAGCTTGCCGCTTGCATGATGGATGTGCAACGAAGTCGGGAGTACATGTACTGACCGAGTCGCCATCCCAGAATATTACGTTAATACGCCACTTTTTGCATTTAAACGCAAGTTGGGGTTGGCATTCCTTTCGACCGTCAACTAATCCAATTCAACCGTCGGCAAGATTGTATGTTAGTGGAAAGTGCGAACCAGCTTCTACCGCAGAGGTCGCTTACTGCTTATCGTATCATATTGGCGATCGCTGGCGTTTAAAGTTCAGCTATTTGTCAATGACAAACAGACCAGATACGGTCACTATCTATCTGGAAAATTCGGACTTGTCAACTCTTGTATCTGAAAGTCCCGATCCGTTACACTTCTTAGGAAAATCACCAGGTTTTGCGACGGTCACTAACGGCATAGCACACGCAATTATGCCTAGCCCTAACATGAAAGAATCTTTTGGTTGGATTAAGGCACAAAAGGCAGCGGAAGAGTTACTAGCCAAGTGGAGTGGGGTCTCTTATGGATGAGAGGACTTCAGGGAGGGGTGTTTCTATAACCTCCAGCGGCGATACTGTATGGACGTTTACGCTCGAGGGGAAGGGCTTACCGTCAGAGGATGAATTTTATGTTCGTATGCCTGTTAAGAGCGTATACGTTCCTAAGATTAAGGACGGAGTCTGCATCTATCATGCCGTCAATGGAACCACTTCACTGGCAGACCATCTGCTTCGCCCCAATAGTGATTCAACTCATGTAGATGCAATTACTGCGCTTCTCGAGTCAGGAACAGCAGTTGGAGCAAGTTCAAAGCCTTTAACATGGGACGTACAACAACGGTTTCTGTCGTTCGTCAAAACAGCGGGGCACTGTATTTGGAGGCGTAGCGTTATAAAATCGCTATTTTCAGCATCGGAGCTGCAGTCATTTCAGAAGCTAATCGGGGCAGCAGACGAAGAAACGCTAGCGCCGGGTTTGGGGAGATTCATAGTTGAATCTGATGACGTAGTCGGTCTGCTTTTACCCTGTGGTTCCGGCTTTTCCAGCGCTTCGATGGTGTTTCGTCTGAGCGAGGAACTACTAAGTTTCAAAATCGCAGGACGGAAAGTTGATCAAAGCCTTCTCAATAGCAGTGCAAGGATGTTGAAACTTTTAGCCCCTGAAATCGCTTGCGAACTATCGGTTGACTTAATTAAAGCAAACTTGGTAGCTCACATGCATCGGGCAAAGAACGATCATGTCTTATCCCAGAATGAAGGTTCGGCACTAGTGCAGTGGGCCGATCTCTTTTTGCGCGAGCTTACATCAATATACCTAAAAGAGGTGAATAATGTTACATGCGATTGATTTACATGCTAATAAGATACTACTCGTTGGATGTGGTGGTGCCTCTGTAGTGAACTTTCCCGGCTGGGTGTTTGCATTGAAGCGGCTCACGACAGCAGTGACTGTTGAAGCGATGCTAACCGGGTCAGCGAAAAAGCTGGTTGCAAAAGACGCCGTAATGGCTGTGTCAGGCCGGCCATACTATTCCGATGGGGATACCTTTTCAACTCAAGGGGAGGTACTCCACCGCCACTTAGCCGAATGGCCCGATATAGTTATCTTAGCGCCGATGACGTTAAATACATTAGCAAATGTCTGCACTGTTTATTTCTGACACGCTAGTGACCTCGGTTTTGAATATGACCAAGCGACCGGTTTATGCGGCCCTATCGTTCCCAGAGCATCTAAATGAAGTTTCCACAATTAAACAGTACAAGGATGAGCTAAAGGATCGCGGTTGGACCTTGTTTTCGCAGCGAGATGCGTTCGCATTAGCGACTGGCAATATCGAGAAGTCCGGAATGATAGATTTCTATGACCTCTTGAGGTTGATATCGGTGTCAAGAGACGATGTTTCCGAAAAATAGCGGGGCTGGTACGATTTCGTTCGATGACATACTGCGGTTACTTCGAAGGGAACATCTAATCCCGTCCGAGTGTGAAAGAGTATTACCTTCTTCAAACTGTAATCTGGTGAGTCTTTCGGATACAAGCAACAGAACTCTTGGAGAGTTTCAGCAGTTCTATGACCTCCACGACTTTAGAGCTCAGTTAAGTGTTGGTGATCTTAAGCCTAACGCAAGCTACATGTTTTTTGATTACAGTTGGTCCTACTTGACTTCGCCGGAACAGAAATTGTTTATGAAGGTGGCTATACCTTCAGCTATTGTAATTGCGACTCCAGAGTGCGTGGGAACACTGAGTACAGGCATCTTGAAAATTGAGAGTTTACAAGCAATCTTGTCTATCGCTAGGCATCAACTGGGCGATAGGCTTTACATACGATACACAAGATATTCCTACCCTGATCTGGTCGGAAATGAAGAATGGTGCCGGAATATTGACCTAAACGATATCTACGGTTACGAGTTCTTCTCGACCTTAGGTTTCAAACATAATTTCACAAAGCTAACTACGGCGTTAGGAACAGTAAATTGCTACGTCTATCAAGCTGGAGGGTTGTAAATGAACTTTGAAGATGTACTTTCGGATTTTGATCTCTTGAGGCCGATGGCTTTGAGAAGTGCCTTGGATCTCGACCTATTTCAAAGAATAAAGGCTGCAAAGGAACCTCCCTCAATCGCGCAGCTCGTGTCGGATTACAAGACATATGATCCATACATTTTACGACTCCTTGTTCTCGCCCTTTCCGAGTATATGTATCTTGCTGTAGAGAATGACTTTGTCTCGTTAACTGTAAAAGGCGAACAAGTTGTGAAAAATATTGTTGCATTCAGGCAACTTGCAAGTCGTTCCACCGCTAGCGGTCTTTTTAGCTATGCCGCGTTATCTCTGCATGATCGACTAAATGGTAGGCCCGATTACTTTGCTTCAACCTATGGTAAAAATTACTGAGATCTCATTAACAGCGATAGTCATCTTTATAAGTCCCTAGACCAGCCCAGAGATGGTTCCGAGTCGGTAGGCAACCAATTGGATCGATCTCAGCTTATGCAAGTTCGGGAAGTTGTCCAATCAGATGTTCTACTCGAATTGGGGTGTGGATGCGGTAATACTGGGTATTACCTTTTTAGTAATGTGCCACACAAGTGGTACATACTGTCCGACTTGTCAAATAGGTTGGGTTTGGTAACTGCACAGCAGCGCTGGAGCGATGAAGATACAGCTGTTGCGTTTATGCCACTGGACTTTTTCCACGACAGTTTTCCGAGCGTAGATGTGGTTCTGTTGGATTCGATTTTGGCTGATTGGGATGATGACGGTTGTACAACAATACTAAGAAATATTCTTCGATCGATTCGCCAATCTGGGGCGAACTTGGTTATCTCCGAGGCGACCAGATTTTCTTCTTCATCACATGTTGACGCTATTGGCAAACTGGCGCTAGCTTGTGCCGTTCAAGGACGGGTCAGAGAACCTGAAGATGTTCGGTCGCTTGTTCTAGCTGCGGGTTTCACAGCCTGTGAGCGTGTTGCAGAAAGCCCGATGCGCTTTTCCTTAATAGCACGACCTTAATTCATCTTTGTTATTTTTCGGTGAGGCGAGAATATGGACCAGAGTGCTGTACGTTTGAATGGTGTGAGGCACAGTTTTGATGGAGACGCGCTCGTATTGAATAACATCTCAAGCCATGTCTCTAATACACGTATCGCGGTTGTCGGTGATAATGGAAGTGGCAAGTCAACGCTCTTGCGTATCATCGCAGGCACGATTTCTCCATCTCATGGCTCCGTTGTCCTAGGTTCCACGCCGCATCTCATGGCGCAGAACCGTAGTCCTGATGATAATCGCACGGTTGAGTTTCTTGGTGTTGAGCGGTTCTTGAGGTCTTCCGAAAGGGTTGAGGGGGGTAATTATAATGAGGAGGACTTAGCGTATTTGAATGGTAAATGGGAACTTTCGAGCTTGCTTGAGTCTGTTAAAGAAGAATGGTTCCCACAACTGGAGTATTCACGGTTGATCTCAGAAATTTCCGGTGGCGAGTTCGCGAACTTGGGGTTAGCGCGAGCTTGGATTGTCAAGCCGAGGATCTGCTTGCTTGATGAACCGTCGAATAACCTTGATTTCGCTGGAAGAGAGCGGCTGGTACGCTTTATTGCTGACTTTAGATATACCCTTATCGTGGCAACACATGATCGAAATATCATGGATTGTTTTGACAAGATTTGGGAAATCCGTGATGGTAGTTGACTCAGATAGATGGATCCTTCGCTGATTACCTGAACCATGTAAAGAATAGGCGAGCTGTGGCCATTCGCGAGCTTAACAAAGCACGAAAAGAAGTAAAGAGGATGAATAGTTCTCTTAGAGAATTAGAGCAACGGCAATCAAGTCGTAGGCGCGGTAATCAACGTGCATCGATTCAGAAGCGTGGCTCTAAAATGTCTATGAACGGTCTCAAAAGTAAGTCTGAGGGTACCTTAAGTAGACAACGATCCCAGTTAACAGAGAAGCGCCAAGATGCCGCTGAGACTGAATTGGCCGCAAAAAATAACGTCGAAGAAGAACATACTATGCGTCTCGACGGCTTGCTGTCAGATCGGGAGGGCAGCAAGCGTCAGATTGTATGTTTGTCTTCATACACTGGCTGGCAAACCATTATCGGTGGTGACGATCGCGTTGCACTTGTCGGCGCTAACGGTGTTGGAAAGTCGCGCCTCATAGCAAGCATTAATAATAGCTCCTTGAGGTGCTCTGGTCCAGCTTGGGCAAAACCTTTGACCCGTGATCTTGAAAGTATTGGCATTCTCTCTCAAAACTCACTACATCTTGATCACTCAAAAACGATCTGGGACGAGCTTGTGCAAGGGATACCCAACCTTGAACGGCAACGGGTATTCGCTGTCATTGCTCGGCTTGGTTTTAGCACTGCAACGCCTGACAGCCTTGTATCTGAGCTCTCGGGCGGCGAGCAGTTTAGACTTTCACTCGCGAAGCTCCTACTAGCTAACCCACCAAAACAACTCATTGTTTTAGATGAACCTACTAATAGTTTAGATATACAAAGCCTCCGTGAGGTGAGAGATTTGCTGTCTCAGTTTGAAGGCGCGCTGCTAGTAATAAGTCATGATCGTGACTTTTTAGAGAGCCTTTCAATTACAAGATGGCTCGAACTTAGCAGTTCTGGGTTATCTGAGCTCGCATAACACATGCACCAGTCTTTCTGGCAGTATTAAAACTTATGTGACCGAAGTGAGTTAAGCGATACACTTGCGATCAAAGAATGCGCCGTTGAGTCTGCATCACCTCAGAATCATGATTAAACTGAAAGAGCCCGAAGCCGGTCTAAGTTCAAACTATTCTCATATACCTGAATTTCCTTACGTCCGCGCAGATGATGACCAACGATTTCCGCCATCACCAACGCAACTTGGTGTAGGGTGTAGAACTCGCCAGCGGATTTGCCCGCATTGGCAGCAAAGTGGGAGATCAGATATTCGTAGACATAGCCGAGTACAACGTAGTTTTGTTTACTGCCGGTGGGAATGTCATGAACGATCCTGATAAGACCACGCAGCTTTTTCGCCTGGGTAATGGAATCTGTACCGAGTTTAGGGACAACAGAGGCCAGCGGTGAGAAAATTTCGTTGAAGATTGATCGATACTCAGGTTTAACCTGTGCATCGAACGCAAGTGCCGCTTCAGTGATACATGACGGTTTGAGTTCCGAGAGGTTCTTTTCCCCACGTGCTGAAAAGGTCGTTGTGGCCGATGAAGTAGCCCAAAGAAGCCTGTGCCATTGCCACACGACGCGGTTTGCTGGCGGCGATTTCTCCGCTCAGTTGGTCGTAAGGGATCTCGTTGCCCAGGAAAAACTCAGCTTCACGTTCGGAGAGGAATTTGTAGAGCATTAACCCGAGGATGAGGTCTTTGTAATCGTTGGCGTCCAATGAGCTGCGCATCTTATCGGCAGCTTTCCAGGTCTGTGAAGCGAGTTGTTGTTTATCCATGTGAGTTCATCTTTCGGCTTTTTGAGAAGTGACTTATGTGTCCATTATTCGGAGGTGGGTACTGCTTCGCAGATGTCAGCGATATTGCAGTTAAGTGCTTTGCATATTCGTGCGAGGACGTCGGTGGTGACGTTCCCATCACGCCTGTGCTTGGCGATGATTGCCGGGGACAGACCTGTTTGGCGGCGTAGCTCTTCGCGGGTGATGTCGCGATCGATGAGGAGTTTCCATAAGGGTTTGAAGGTAATAGTCACTTCGTTTTATCTCGTTCTTCCTCGGTATTCCATGTGAATCCGTAGAGCGCTTCATTGCCTTCACCGAGGTGGATGATTTGGTTTTCGGTAACGGTGTGTTCTGCGCCGGTGCCGTATGCCTTGGTGGCGTCGAAGGAGAAAAACACTTGTTTGGGTTCGTGTACTCCGCTGGCCATGGTACGGGAATGGACGTAGACGTTGAGTAGTTCACGTACTGGCGCGAAGGCCACAGGTTTGATGATTGCTGAGTCATGAATGACAAATGGCAACAGAGTCGTGTTGAGACCGGCAAGGTCGAAAACGATGAGGTTCTTGGCTTTGGCTCCCGATCCTCGATCGCCGTTGTGATCGAAACTGTAAGATACACCTTTTGGTGCTGCCTTGAATAAAAATAGTGGGCTCTTGCGATGCTTGTCCGGGTAAAGCGCACCATTAATTGTTTTCATCTGAGCGTTGATCGTGTCAGTCAGGCCCCCGAGCGACCTCGGGATAATTTCGGCGATATCCTGCTTGAGTTTCTTGCGTTATATTTTGAGCTGCTCATTGCGGTCATAGGTGCGGATTTGTTCATCGAGACGGTCGATCCGTGCCTGCACTCGAGCGGATTGGTCGTAGGTTTCATCATCGAGCGAGACTGATTCACCCAACGCCAAAATTTGCGCTTTGAGATTGTCGATGGCCAACTTCAGCTCGGCGGATTGAGAACGGTAGTGACGCTGCTCTTCGAGACGTTGTTCTTCAAGGATCCCGGTGAGCTGGTGATGGTAGTACTCGATCGTCTCGAGGGACTCACGATTGGCGTCGGGAAAGAACTTGTAGAACTCTTCAAGGTCGCGGGTGGTGATACGGGTCTTGCCAGAAAGCGTGGCCTCCACAATCGCCAGGCGACTGTTGATTGCATCGAGTTCTTGGACCAGCGGGCGCATGTGTGCGCGTTTGAGTGCCTGTTCTTGTCGTGCTTTTTGCTCGGCTTGGAAAAGATCAATGTCAGCATGAGTGCGTAGCTGCTTTGCTTCGCTTCTAGCCTCGAGGAGTTCTCGCTGGGCTGTGTTGCGTTGCTTCTTTGTGGTGAGCTTGATGTAGTTGGAGTATTTCCCCTTAGCCATGGCGTTGAGCGTGGAAACTTCTTTACTCACTTGGTCGTAACGAGACTGGATGTGCTCGATCTCGTCGTAGGCACCGAATAGCTCTAGCAGTGCTTTGGCTCCGTCAGTGACTTTCGCTCCGGCAGCTGCAGCCAGCGGTCGATCCAGTAACACGATGTCACGCTCGTCGACACGGCTGAACCGACCAACAAGTTCACGCCACGTTCCACCTGTCTGTTTCAGCGCGTACTGGTCAAGAAGAAACGACTGGTAATCGTCAATGCCGAGTTCTTCCTCGGTGTGTTTCCACAGTGGATCTTGGTAGCGAGTGACGAAACCATGCCGGTCGGTTGCCCGTCCGAAATGGTAATCTTTACCGGCCAGGTGGAGGGTGAAGTAGATGGTGTGGTGGCCGACGGCTTGTGGAAGTAGTACCGCGTCGGTTTTGAGAAAGTCGCTGCCTGCATAGACGAAATCGATGATTTGCAGCAGCGTGGATTTGCCGATCAAGTTTTGCGTCTCGTCTGCGCCTTCAACAATGTTCAACCCGGCATGCAGGTCAATGACAGGGCGTAGATTTCCATTCTTCTTGAAGGCTGGTGACCATAATCTAGTGAGCACGACGAATCACTCCTTCGCTAGCATCGAGGTTGAGGGTATCAAGTGTGAGTAGCAGCGTCAGAGCGTCAATGAGATCCTCGGCATGTAGGTCTGACGCGAGCGCACGTTGGAGTTCCAACACCGAGATTGGATCATCGTCAATAGCCTTGAGGATCGTGACGAAGTCAGCGAGTACGGATTCGTTGAAACGGTAGAGCTTGTTCGGCAGGCGGATCACAGTATCTGCCTCCTGGGTTTGAACAGTTCACAGATCTGGGTCAGGAGCGACACGACGACACCACAGGCGTATTCATCTACCTGCGTGTGCTGGTCGATCCACTCGGTCAGGCGTGCCCAAACCTCGTCGTGGCTTAGACCTGCGTCGATCAGAACCCGACACGCATCCCAAATATCATCTCGCATCCGCTCAAAATCGAGATTTCCCGCTTCTCCAAGGGACTTGGCTTCCTCCCGCACAACCGATTCGTAGATGCTCATGTGGTCACGCGCCCGTCGCACAAGCTTCACATCATCAAGTTTCGCTTGCATTGGCATCACGTCGTAGGTCGCGTCCGGAGCGAGATCCTCGATCGGAAGGTTATGGATAGAGCGATGAGCAGTTGCGTGTTTTTCTGGTCCAGGCCAAGCGGAACATGGCTCTCATCAACCTGATCATTCAACGACAGTGCCATGTTGGATTGGCGCAATTCTGCAACATCTTGCGGCGTGTGGCTGAGCTCGTATTTCTCACCGCACGACTTACACAAGGCAGCAAAGTCATCGGCAGTGTATTCGCCCTCATCGGAGTCGAGGAAGACGATCACATACGAGTTAGTCTGCTGGCCGTGGAATGAAATACCTAGCGGCCTGCTGCACTTAGCACAGCCGCGCGATCTAGCGAGAAGGAGTTTCTCGTAGCGCACCCGAGCCACTTGAATAGCGATCTTGGCAAGCGCTTTGGCCCTCCCATTATCGGTACCTGCCTTTTCGTGAATGATCTCGACAAGGAGCCGTTCGACATCGTTAGGGAAATGATCGAGCCGAACCTGCTCGCCGTAGGCGGCGATGTTATCGGTGATTAGCTGCTGGGTTTCAAGCTCAAGACCATCAAGGATGTTGACGAAATTCTTGATCCCCCAACGGGCAGTAATCGCCTTCGCGAGCTTCTTTGTGAATGCCTTGTCAACTGAAGCCATTCTCTCCAACGTTGCACCACTGGGAAGTGTCGAAGGGTCAGCGCGCGTTGCCCACTCGGCTTCGGTCACGGTCGTGAACATCGAGATCATTTCACGCAGATACGGTGTGCGAGTAAGCCCTCCAGGCACAAGTGGATGAAGGGCGTCAGCCAGTTCAAAGAACCTCATCGTCCTCCTGCCTTCAACAAGTCTCACGGTTTCTCACGAAAGCCCATCACGTTTTCTCGTAGTCACGAACATCCGTATTCGTAACCTGAAAACAGCTCTTCAGACAACACCACATCGAATTGCGTTCATGAAGAAGTTTTTCACATTCTACTGCACTGTGCTGCAGAAGATCGACACGACACGAGCGCGACCTCGACGCAGTATTCCGAAGAGTAGGGCTCACGTAGTCGACGGCGTGAACCTGACAAGGTGAACCAGCCACATCCATGGCCGGTGCTCCTACAAGGTGCCGCGTGCTGATCACACAAGGCCGTCAACCATTAAGAGACGCGCTAAGAGAAGCAAGTGGCAGGTGCCCCAGTGTGGGTACCTGCCATCTCGTTTCGCTACCCCTGTCGTGGTCTTTGATGCGTTGACACCCGAGCTTGCTTCCTCGAGCGGGTCTCCCTTTATCAGAAGGGAACCCCACTCATGGGATTCATTACCTATACGTCCGTTGTTAGCGATCCGATCGTTGTTGAGGCCGAGGACCGGTGGGTTGAGATCGTCACTGACCTTGACCGGCAAGAAGCCAACAGCGATCACAATTACCGCCGTCAAGACCGCAGAGGTGTCAGGTTCTGTTCGTGGGCGGCCTACAACGCCTTCGGCAATCAGGAAGCCGGAGCCGTGCCCTCGGCTGAAGGCATCGTGTGCGAGAGCGAAAACCGCTACTGAGCACGAACAAGCTATCCGCGCCGCCAGTAAGTTGCTCGTCGAGCTCATCAAGGAACTGCCGCCTGTGCAGCGTGAAGTGTTCATCGCCGTCCATGTCTAAGGCTGCCGAGCTGTGGACGTCGCATCTAAGCGTGGCGTGTCGAAAGCAGCAATCTCAAAACCCTGAAGAAAGCCATCGACCGCCTCAGGGAGGGGCTGATCGAGACAGGGGTTAACTTCCAGTGTTCTTTGTGGCCTTCCTATGAGCGAGGCACACGGCACCGCTCAGGAAGGAACAAACAAATGAGTACCAAACTCAAGCTCAAGATCGGCAAACAACCCACCCCGACGCGGCGCTCTCCGCAAAGGAAATTCGCGTCACCAGGAGGATGATGCGCGCTATTTTCGGCACCGCCACACCGGCCCACAAGATGGCCATCCTCCTGCTTGGTTCTGACACCACCAACGTTGAAGTCCAGATCGTTGAACCCGACGGTGACCTGATGGCTCTGGCCAATGCTCTCGATGGGCGCTCGGAAGGTGAAGGGCGATGAACATTAGCGAAGCGAACTTCATCATCCATTCGATCAACGGTGTAATCGAAATGCTCATCGCCTTGAATCAGGACATCGAACAAAAGGCGTGGGACTCGTTCGAGGATCACGTAGGAATGGGCGGAGAACGACGTACTACTGCACATTCACTCGCCGACCCGACTCCTACTCCGACAGTGGCTCTACAGCCAGAACTGCCTACACCCGAACCAGCGGCTGAGCCTGTCGTGTCGTTGGAGGACGTGCGTGGTGTCCTCGCCGTGCTCCTAGCGCAAGGTCACACAGAAAAAGTGCGGGAGCTAATCGTCGCCGCTGGTGCGGACAAGCTCTCGGTAGTCGACCCGTCGAAGTTTGGCTGGCTGCTCGAGCGGGCGAAGGAGATTGCTGATAGCGCCGTCTGATCATGCTCTCCTGAGCGCGTCGGGTGCTCATCGGTGGCTCAACTGCACCCCCTCAGCAAGGCTCGAATCCGATGAATCTGAATCGACGTCGAATGCTGCCGAGCAAGGCACCGCCGCTCACGCGCTGGCCGAACACAAGCTCCGTAGAGCGCTCAAGCAGCGCTCTACGCGGCCTGTCTCGCCCTGGATTGATGACGAGATGGAGAACTTGACCAACGACTATGTCGCCTATGTGCAAGAACACATCTCGTTGGCTGAGGAAACCTGTGGCGATCCGCAGGTACTGATCGAGCAGCGTCTCGACTTCTCCCACATTGTGCCAGGAGGTTTCGGCACAGGTGATTGCGTGATCATTGCCGAGCCCAAACTCCAGATCATCGATTTGAATACGGCATGGGTGTACTCGTTGAGGCTGAGCGTAACCCGCAGTTGATGCTGTATGCCTTCGGAGCACTCCATACCTTTGGCGACTTCTACGACATCGAGACGGTGGCGGTGACGATCTACCAGCCGCGCCGGGCGAACGTCGACACGTGGGAAATCTCAGTCGCCGAGCTCCAACACTGGGCCGAAACGGAAGTGAAACCCAAGGCTGAGCTAGCAGCAGGTGAAGGCAAGTTTTGTCCGGGGTCGTGGTGTCAGTTTTGCAAGATCGCAGCCACCTGTCGAGCGCGAGCCAAGGCCAACCTTGCCCTTGCTCGTCTTGAGTTCGCTCCACCAGCAGAACTGTCTGACGTAGAGATCGCCGACGTGCTGGCAAAGATACCGGATTTGAAGTCTTGGGCGTCCGATGTCGAGGCTTACGCGCTCTCAAAGGCCGTCAATCAAAGTGTGGTTTTTGAGGGTTTCAAGCTCGTCGCTGGGCGTTCGGTGCGCAAATACATCTCCGAAACAGACGTGGCTGCGGCGGCCGAAGCTGCTGGTTATAAGGACATTTATGATCGCAAGCTCATCACGCTCACGGCAATGGAGCGTCTCATGGGCAAGCAGACTTTCCATGAGATCCTCGGTGACTTCGTGACCAAACCAGCTGGCAAACTCACCTTAGTGCCCGCATCCGATAAACGCCCAGCACTCGACCTGGTCAGTGCAGCAACAGATTTTCAACCATCCAAGTAATTCGAAGAGAAAGAAGAAAACTCATCTCTATGACCAATCCAACTCGTATTGTGACCGGTGAAGTGCGCCTGTCCTATGCACACGTGTGGGAGCCCAACTCTATCCAAGGCGGCAAACCCAAGTACTCCACCTCGCTCATCATCCCCAAAACCGACACTGCCACCATCGCTGCCATCGAAAAAGCTGTGGACGCGGCAATCGAGGCCGGGATCGGGAAGTTTGGTGGTAAGCGCCCCAACAAGGCCGCCCTCAAACTGCCACTGCATGACGGAGACATCGAGCGTGACGATGAAACTTACACCAACGCCTATTTCGTGAACGCGAACTCGCTGACAGCCCCGCAGATTGTAGACCAGAACGTCGCCCCGATCCTGGACCGTGCTGAGGTCTACTCCGGCTGCTATGCACGCGTCAGCCTCAGCTTCTATGCGTTCAACACCAACGGTAACCGTGGCATCGCCTGCGGACTCGGGAATATTCAAAAGACCCGCGACGGCGAAAGCCTCGGTGGCGGACGCGTGTCCGCCGAGAGCGATTTCGGTGCCGTTACTCCAGTCGACGATTTCTTGAACTGAGAGGACACATCATGTTTATGGAATGTTTCTGGGCTATCACCGTGGCCTACTGGGCCTACTTCCTGATCCCAACGGTTCTCGTCGCTTTCATCTCATGGGTGACGGCCAAGCGTGAAGAACGCCGATTCGCAGCAATGCTCGAAGAAGAATGAGCTCGACTCAAAGCCAGTGAGGTCGTGCAAGCAGAAGCCTCACACCTGTAAGTGACCAACTCGTGGAGGGAACCAGCACATCGCGTTGGTTCCCTCCACATTTTTCTCTATTCGAAAGGAACACCGTCATGGATACGCTCTCAATCGATATTGAGACTTTCAGCCCCCCCTCCAGCTCGCCAAAGCGGGTATCTACCCGTATGCCGAACACCCAGACTTTGATCTGTTGCTCTTCGGCTACGCGGTTGATGGCGGCCCGGTGGAGGTGGTGGATCTTGCCAGCAGACAGACGATCCCTGGGAAATACTCGCTGCCCTAGTGGATCCAGACGTGATCAAATGGGCGTATAACGCTTCTTTCGAGCGCGTGTGCTTGTCAGCGTGGCTACGCCGCCATCGCCCTGAGCTTCTCAGCGATGGGTTTCTTGATCCGGCGCAGTGGCGGTGCACCGTGGTCTGGTCGGTCTATCTCGGCCTGCCCATGAGTCTCGACGCGGTCGCAACCGTCTTGAAGCTCGATGTTCAAAAAGACGGTGCGGGTAAGAAGCTGATTAAGCAGTTCTGCACGCCCGCCACACCCTCCATCCTCAACGGTGGTAAGTGGCGTAACCTTCCCTCGGCTGATCCGACTGGGTGGGCGAGGTTCATCGACTACAACCGCCGCGATGTTGAAGTAGAACTTGCGATCCACAACCGGCTCGCGTCGTTTCCGATGCCCAAGGTGGAGTGGGAAACCTACGCACTTGACCAGACCATCAACGATGACGGGATTCTCCTCGACCACACACTGGTCGATAACGCTGTCACAGTGAACGAACGCCACCGCAATGCAACGCTCGCGCGAGCACAAGCGTTAACGGGGTTGGATAATCCCAACTCGCCGATCCAGCTCAAACAATGGCTCGCTACTCGCGGCTGCGAACTCGAATCGCTAACTAAGGCAGACGTCGGCACCGCACTTGATACCGCTACCGGCGAGGTCAAAGAGGTTTTCGAGTTACGTGGGGATCTGGCGAAATCGTCGGTGAAGAAGTATCAGGCGATGCAAAACGTTGCAGGCAGAGACGGGCGGGCGCGTGGCCTCATCCAGTTCTACGGCGCTGGCCGCACCGGACGCTTCGCAGGGCACCTGGTGCAGGTACAAAATCTGCCAAGGAATTACCTACCTGACCTCAACCATGCACGAGCCCTCGTCAAAATGGGCGATCTTGACGCGCTCGATCTGCTCTACGATTCCATACCCGACACGCTCAGCCAACTCATCCGCACTGCTTTCATTCCCAGTCCTGGTCACAGATTCATCGTTGCTGACTTCTCTGCGATCGAAGCACGCGTCGTCGCATGGCTCGCAGGAGAACACGCCACATTGCAAGCATTCCGAGAAGGAAAAGACCTCTACTGCGAAACCGCGTCACAGATGCACAGACAGCTCCACAACCGGCTTCCCATTGAGATCTGGGCGTGAAGCTGTCTGCGGTGAGGTTGGGATTTTCTCGTCAGGTGCCGGGCGCACTGCCTGGCCGGCGTCAAGCTCTTCGCTGACGTTACGATCTCGAGCGGTAGCAGCCATCAATTTGATGCGGTTGAGCTGGTTTACTTGAGAGGCCCCCGGATCATAATCGACAGACACCACGTTGGCCTCTGGAAACTGACGGCGGATCTCGCGGAAGATACCACGCCCGGTGACGTGGTTTGGTAGGCACGCGAAGGGCTGCACAACAGCAATATTCGGTACGCCCTCACGGATCATATCGACCATCTCACCGACGAGATACCATCCCTCACCGGCCTGGTTACCGAGCTGAACGATGCGCTGGGCATCAGCCATGAGTTCAGTGATTGGGGTCGGGACTTCAAACCGAGTGGACTTGCGCAATGCTGCGGTGACCGGCTTCTGGTACTGCATGAGCAAGGCTCGGAAAGCTTTTTTGACGTGACGGCTCCACTTGTCGGTGCCGAAGTTCTGGTAGTTGTAGTCACCAGCGGACAAGCAGTTGTAAACGAACCACATCAGGCCTGGCAGGACGGCCTCACAACCCTCGGATTCGATAGTCTCGACGATGTGGTTGTTGGCGTCAGGATGAAATTGCACCAAGATCTCGCCTAGCACGCCGACCCGCGGCTTACGTGGCCCGTCGATCAATTCGAGATGTTCGAAATCGTCAACGATGCCGTTGATCATGGCCTTGTAGGAGGTGCGGCGTCCCCAGGTTGGGGAATGTCCACCGTTCAGGAAATGTTCGCGGGCTATGGTCGTCCAGCGGTGCATGAGGTCATCGGCCGATCCTGGGACCGCTGCGTAAGGACGGGTGCGAAGGTGCACCTTCTGCAGCAGGTCTCCGATGGTGATGGCCTGCACCATGCGGTGGATGAGCGGGGCAGTCAAGGAGAAGCCCGGGTTATCCTCGACTCCTTGCAGGGAAGCCGCGATAACCGGGATATTGCCGAACCCAGCGTCTTTGAGAGCCTTGCGTAGCAAGCCGATGTAGTTGGTGGCTCGGCACATGCCGCCGGTCTGAGTGAGCAAGAGGGTGGTGTGGTCAAGGTCATACTTGCCGGATTTCAGCGCCGATACGAGTTGCCCAATGACGACGATGGCCGGGAAACAAGCATCGTTGTTGACCACCGATAGGCCATAATCGATGTTCTCTCGGGAGGCTTGCTTCAACACCTCGACCCGATACCCAGAGGCCCGCAGGGCGGCCTCGGCGACGGAAGTCTGGTAGGGGGCCAGTTGCGGCACCAGAATGGTGTGGGTAGCTTTCATCTTTTTGGTGAAGGGCACCCGGTCATCCGATAGCGGATGGGTTACAAGCTTGCGGTTATGGCTGGCTCGTTCCTTCGATGCGGCCTGCAGCGAGCGCATCCGGATGCGAGCCGCTCCTAGATTGGATACCTCGTCGATCTTGAGGGTGGTGTAGATGCGGTCACGGGCGGCCAGGATTTCGCGCACCTGATCAGTGGTGATGGCATCGAGGCCACAGCCGAATGAATTCAGCTGAACTAGCTCAAGGTCGGGACGTGATCCGACGAACGCTGCGGCCTGGTAGAGGCGGGAGTGGAACATCCACTGGTCGCGCACGCGCAGCGGCCGTTCCAGCAGATCGGCTCCCAGATGGGCCACCGAGTCCTCGGTTAGTACCGCCATTCCCAAGGAGTTCACCATCTCGGGAATTCCGTGATGGATCTCCGGATCGACATGGTACGGACGGCCTGCCAGTACGATTCCCGGGACGTTGTGTTCGGCCATATAGGCCAAGGCATCCTCGCCCATCTTCCGGATTTCGTCGTGGAAAGCCCGATCTTCCTCCAGACCTTTGGCAATGGCGCGGCGGGCTTCATCGACGGTGACACCATCATCAGAGAAGATCTCGGCCAGCCGCTCGGCGAGCTTGTCGGGATCAGCTAGTGACAGAAAGGGCGAGATAAGCTCGACATTCTTGTCTCGTAGGCTTTCGACGTTGGCCCTAATGACCTCGGGGTACGAGGCAACCACGGGGCAGTTGAAGTGCGCGTCAGCGTCGGCCACGCTGACCTGCTCAAAGCGGATACAGGGATCGAAAATCCGGGTCACCCCACGCTGGACAAGGTCCTCGACGTGACCGTTGTTAAGCTTAGCTGGATAACAAATATTCTCGCTGGCGATCGATTCCATGCCCTTTTCGAATAGGGCATGGGAGGAACGTCCCGAGATCATGACACGGTATCCGAGTGCCGATAAAGTCGCGAACCAGAATGGGTAGTTTTCGTACATATTGAGAGCGCGAGGCAGGCCTAAATCACCGCGAAAGGCCTTCTTAGCCG
>VNIU01000309.1_pt1 | contig 23100 bp, 96 predicted proteins | sample 7248601 | NCBI WGS metagenome assembly VNIU01 (sample SAMN12251564, study PRJNA551026) | human skin metagenome | isolation source: skin samples from healthy patients and patients infected with Netherton Syndrome | host: Homo sapiens | place: France:Paris
ATGGAATGGAATGGAATGGAATGGAATGGAGTGGAGTGGAGTGGAGTGGAGTGGGGTCGACTGGAATGGAATTGAATGGAATGGAATGGAATTGAATGGAATGGAATGGAATTGAATGGAATGGAATGGAATAGATTGGAATGGAAATGAATAGAATGCGATGGAGGGGAGTGCAATGAAATGGAACGAAAGCATTGGAATCGAATGGAGTGGAATATAATAGCATGGAATAGATGGGAATGGAATGGAGTGGAATGGAGTAGAGTGGAATGGAATAGAGTGGAATGGATTGGAGGTGAGTGGAATGCAATGGAGTGGGATGGAGTGGAGTGGAATGGAATCGAATGGATTCCTGTGGAAAGGAATGAATTGGAATGCATTGGAGAGGAATGGAGAGGAATGGAGTGTAGTGCAAAGGAATGGAGAGGAATGGAATGGAGTGGAATAGAGTTGAGTGGAGTGGAATAGATTGGAGTGTAATGGAGTTTAGTGGTGTGGAATGGAATGCCGTGGAATGGAGTTGAATGGAGTGGAATGGAATGGAATGGAATGGAATGGAACGGATTTGAATGGAATGGAGTGGAATGGAATTGAGTGGAATTGAGTGGAGTGGAGAAAAGTGCAGTGGAGAGGGGTCGAGTGGATGGGAATGGAATGGAATGGAATTGAGTGTAAAGGAATGGAGTGGAGAGGAATGGAATGGAATGGAGTGGTGTGGAATGGAGTGGAAAGGAATGGAATGGAATGCAATGTAGAGGAGTGGTGTGGTGTGGAATGGAATGGAGTGGACTGGGATGGAATGAAATGGAATTGAATTTAATGGAATGGAATGGAATGGAGAGGATGGGAGTTTAGTGGAATGGAATAGATTGGAATGGAGTGGAGTAGAATGTAACGGAATGGAATTGAGTGGAGTGGAATAGAATGGAATGGATTGGAATTTAATGGACTGGACAAGAGTGGAATGGAGTTGAGTAGAGTGAAGTGGAATTGAATGGAATGGAATGGAGCGGAATGCTGTGGAGTGGACTTGAGTGGAATGGAATACAGTGGAGTGAAGTTGAATGGAAAGGAATGGAATGGAATGGAATGGAGTGGAGTGGAATAGAATGGAGGAGAATGGAATGGAATGGAATGGTGTGGAGTGTAATTGAATGGAATGGAATGCAGTGGAATTGAAAGGAAAGGAATGGAATGCAATGAAATGGAGTGGAGTGGAGTGGAGTGGAATGGAATGGAGAGCAGTGAAGTGGAATTTAATAGAATGTAATGGAATGTAATGGAATGGAGTGGAATGGAATGGAGTGGTGTGAAATGAAAAGGAATGGAATGGAATGGAATGGATTGGAAAAGAATGGAATGGAGGGGAATGGAATGGAATGGAAGGGACTGGAATGGCTTCGAGTGGAGTGTAGTGGAATGGAGTGGAATAGAATGGAAAGGAGTGGAATGGAATCGAATGAGTGGAACGGAATGGAATGCAATGGAATGGAATGGAATGGAATGTAGTGGAGCAGAGTGGAATGGAATGGAATGGAATATAGAGTAGTGGAATGGAATGGAATGGAATGCAATGGAATGGAATGGAGTGGAATGGAATGGAATGAAATGGAATGGAGTGGAGAGGTATGGAGTGGAGGGGAGTGGATTGGAGTGGAGAGGAATGGAGTGGAATCTTGTTCAATGGAGTGGAATATAATGGAATCAAGTGGAGTGGAATGGATTGGAGTGGAGTGGAATGGAGTGGAGTGGAGAGGAATGGAATGGAGTGGAATGCAGTGGAGTGGAGTGGAATGGAGGGCAGTGGAATGGAATGGATAGGAGTGGAGTGGAGAGGACTGGACTTGTGTGGAATGGAATGGAATGGAATGGAGTGGGATTGAGAGGAGTGGAGTGGAGTAGAATGGATTGCACTGGAATGGAATGGAATGGAATTCAGTTGAATGGAATAGATTGGAATGGAACGGAGTTCAATGGAATGGAGAGTAATGAAGTGGAGTGGAGAGGAGTGGAATGGAATGGAGTGGAATGGAGTGGAGTGGAATGGAATAAAGTGGAATGGAGTGGATTGGAACGGAATGGAATGGAATGGATTCAAGTGGTGTGGGTGGAATGGAATGAAATGGAATGGAGTGGACAGAAGTGGAGTGGAATGCATTGGAATGGAGTGGCTTCGAATGGTGTCGGTGGAATGGAAGGAAATGAAATGGAGTGAAGTGGAATGGAGTGGAATGCAATTGTTTGGAGTGGTGTGGAGATTAGTAGAGTGGAGTGAAATGTTGTGGAGTGGAGTGGAATGGAGTAAAATGGAATGGAATGAAGTGGAGTGGAATGGAATGGAGTGGAATGTAACGGAGTGGATTGGAGAGGAATGGATTGGAGTGGAATCGACTGGAGTGGAATGGAAAGGATTGGAGTGGACAGGAATGGAATGAAGTGGATTGGAGTGGAGTGGAACAGAATGGAACGGAGTGCAGTGGAGTAGAATGGAATGGAGTGGAACGGAATGGAGTGGAAGAGAATGGAGTGGGGCAGAGTGGAGTGGACTCGAATGGAATGGAATGGAGTGGAATGGATTGGAACGAAATGGGAAGGAATGGATTGGAGTGGAATAGAATGGAGTGGGATGGAATGAAGTGGAATGGAATGGAGAGGAGTGGAGTGGAATAGAATGGAGTGAAATACAGTAGAGTGGAATGGAATGGAATGTAGTGGAGAGGAATGGAATTGAATGGAATGGAATTCAGAGGAATGAAGTGGAGTGGAGTGGAATGGAATGGAATGGAGTAGAATGGAATGGAATGAAATGGAATGGATTGGAGTGCAGGGGAGCAGAATGCAATGGAAAGGAGTGAAGTGGAATGGAATGGAATCTAATGGAAAGGAATGGAATGGAAAGGACTGGAGTTGAAAGGAATTGAGAGGAATGAAATGGACTAGAATGTCATGGAATGGAATGGAATGTAGTGGATTTCAATGGAATGTAATAGAATAGAGTGGAATGTAGTTGTGTGGAGTGCAGTGGAATGGAAAGTTGTGGATTGGGGTGGAGGGGAATGGTGTGGAAAGAATGGAGTGCAGTGGAGTGGAATGGAGGGTAGTGGAGTGGAATGGAAAGGAATAGAATCGAAACGAATTGAATGGAATGGAATGCAGAAGACAGGAGTGGAGTGGAATTGATTGGAGTGGAATGTAGCGGAGTGGAGTGGATTGGAATGGAATGCAAAGGAATGGAATGGAAACGAGTACAATGGAATGGAAAGGAACGGAATGAAGTGGGGTGGAGTGGAATGGAATGGAGTGGAATGCAGTTGAGTAAAGTGGATTGGAATGGAATGTAGTGGAATGGAATGGAATGGAGTAGCATAGAATGAAATGGAATGGAGTGGGGTGGAGTGGAGTGGAATTGACTGGAGTGGTATAGAATGCAACGGAATGGAGAGGAGGGCAGTGGAGTGGAGTGGGGTCAAGTGGAATAGAATGGAATGGAGACGAATTGAATGGATTGACTTGAATGGAGTGGAATAAAGTCCAGTGGAATGGAAAGGAGAGGAATGGGAAGGAGTGGAATGGATTGGAGAGGAGTGGAGTACATTGGAATGGAGTGGAATGGAGTGAAGTGCAATGGAATGGAATGGAATGAGTGGAGTGGAATGGAATGGAGTGGAACGGAGTGGAGGGGAATGGAATGGAGTGGAAAGGAATGGAGTGGAATGGATTGGAGTGGAGTGGAGTCGAATGGAATGGAGTGAAATGGAGTGGAGCGTAATTGAATGGAAAGGTGTGGAGTTGAGTGGAATGGAAAGGACTGGAATGCAATGGAGTGGAATGGATTGAAGTGGAATGGAATGGAGTGGAGTGGAGAGGAATGGAATGGAGTGGAATGCAGTGGAGTGGAGTGGAATGGAGTGGAGTGCAATGGAATGGAGTGATATGGAATGGAGTGGAATGGAATGGCATCGAATGGAATGAAATAGAAGGGAATGGAATGGAATGGAACGGAATGGAGTGGAGCGGAATGGAATGGAATGGAATGCAATGGAATGGAGTGGAGTGGAATGGAATGGAATGCAAAGGAATGGACTGGAACGGAGTGGAGTGGAGCGGAATGTAATGGAGACGATTGGGGTAGAAAGGAACGGAATGGAATGGAGTGGAGTGGAATGGAGTTGAGTGGATTGCAATGGAAAGGAATGGAATGGAGTGATATGGAATGGTGAGGAAGGGAGTGGATTGGAAAGGAATGGAGAGCAACGAATTGGAGTGGAGTGGATTGGAATGGAATGTAGAGGAACTGAACGGAAAGGAGTGGATTGAAATGGAATGGAATGGAACAGAATGGAAAGGAACATAAAGAAATGGAATGGAATGCAATGGAGTGGGGTGGAGGTTAATGGAATAGAGTGGAGAGGAATAGAATGGAATGGAAAAGAATATCGCAGAGTAGAGTGGAGTGAGGACGACTGGATGGTAATTGAAAGGAATGGAATGGAACGGAGTTGAATGGAATGGAGAGGAATGCAATGGAATGGAGTGGAATGGAATGGAGTGGAGTGGAGTGGAGTTGAATAGAATGTACTGGAATGGCATGGAATGGAATGGAATGGAATGGAGTGGAGTGGAATGGAGTGGAGGGGAGACAAACGGAATGGAATGGAATGGAGGGGAGGGGAGTGAAGTGGAATGTAAACCAGTGGGATGTAGTGGAGTGAAGTGGATTGGAATGGAATATAGTGGAATTGAATGGAATGGAGTGGAATGCAATTTACCGAAATGGAAAGGAACGGAATGGAGTAAAGTTGAGTGGAATGGAATTGAGTGGAGTGGTATGGAATGGAATGGAATGGAATGGAATGGAATGGAATGGAATGGAGTGTAGTGGAGTGAAGTGGGTTCGACTGGAATGGAATTGAACGGAATGGAATGGAATTTAATGGAATGGAATGGAATGGAATGGAAATGAATACAATGCGATGGGGGGGAGTGGAATGGAATGGAACGGAAAGGATTGGAATGGAATGAAGTGCAATGTAATGGCATGAAATAGAATGGAATGGAATGGAGTGGAATGGAGTGGAGTAGAATGGAATGGAGCGGAATGGATTGAAGTGGAGTGGAATGCAATGGAGTGGAATGGAGTGGAGAGAAACGGAACGGAATGGATTCCTGTGGAAAGAATGAATTGGAATGCATTGGAGTGGATTGGAGAGGAATGGAGTGGAGGGCAATGGAAAGGAGAGGAATGGAACAGAGTGGAATGGAGTTGAGTGGAGTGGGATAGATTGGAGTGTAATGGAGTTTAGTGGAGAGGAATGGAATAGAGTGGAATGGAGTTGAATAGATTGGAATGGAATGGAATGCAATCGAATGGATTGGAATGGAATGGAATGGAATGGAAATGAGTGGAGTGGAGTGAAATGGAATGCAGTTCAATGGAGGGGAGAGAAATGGAAAGGAATGGAATGGAATGAGGCGGTGTGAAATGAAATGCAGTGGAATTGAATAGAGTGGAATGGAATGGATTGGAGGGGATTGGAATGGAATGGAGTTGAATGGAATATAGTGTAATGGAATGCAGTGGAATAGAGTGGAATGTAATATAACGGTGTGTAGTGGAATGGAATGCAATGGAATGAAATGGAATGAAATAAAAAGGAATGGAACTAAGTGTAGTGGAGTGGAATGTAATTGAGTGGAGTGGAATGGAATAAATTGGAATGGAATGCATTGGAGTGGAGTGGAGGTGAGTGGAAGGGAATGGATCGGAATGGAACGGACGGGAATGGATTGGAATGGAATGGAGGGGAATGGAATGGCATGGAATGGATTTGAATGTAATGGAGGGGAAAGAAATTGAGTGGAATTGAGTGGAGTGGAGTGAAGTGGAGTGTAGAGGAGTCGAGTGGATGGGACTGGAATGGAATGGAGTGGAAAGGTGTGGAGTGGAAAGGAATGGAATGGAATGGAGTCGTGTGGAATTGAGTGGAAAGGAATGGCATGGAATGCAATGGAGAGGAGTGGTGCAGTGTTGAATGGAATGGAGGGGACAGGAATGGAATGAAATGGAATTGAATTCAATGGAATGGAATGGAATGGAGAGGCTGGGAGTTTAGTGGAATGGAATGGAGTTGAATGGAATGGAATGGAATTGAGTGGAGTGGAATGGAATGGAATAGATTGGAATTTAATGGATTGGACGGGAGTGGAATGGATTTGAGTGGAGTGAAGTGGAATTGACTGGAATGGAATGGAGCGGAAAGCAGTGGAGTGGAGTGGAATGGAGTGGAGTGAAGTTGAATGAAAGAATGGAATGGAATGGAGTGGAGTGGAATGGAATGGAACGGAATGGTGTGGAGTGTAATGGAATAGAATGGAATGCAGTGGAATTGAAAGGAATGGAATGGAATGGAATGGAATGGAATGGAATGGAATGCAGTGAAATGAAGTGGAGTGGAGTGGAGTGGAATGGAATGGAGAGCAGTGAAGTGGAATTTAATAGAAAGCAATGGAATGGAATGGAATGGAATGGAATGGAATGGAAGGGAGTGGAATGGAGTGGAATGGAATGGAATGGTGTGAAATGAAAAGGAATGGAATGGAATAGAATGGATTGGGAAAGAATGGAATGGAGTGCACTGGCATGGAATGGAGTGGAATGGAGTGGAGTGGAGAGGAGTGGAACGGAGTGGAATAGACTGGAATGGAGTGGAATGGAATGGAATGAGTGGAACGGAATGGAATGCAATGGAATGGAATGGAATGGAATGTAGTGGAGCAGAGGGGAATGGAACGGAATGTAGAGGATGGGAATGGAATGGAATGTAATGCAATGGATTGGAATGGAGTTGAATGGAATGGAATGAAATGGAATGGAGTGGAGAGGTATGGACTGGAGGGGAGTAGATTGAAGTGGAGAGGAATGGAGTGGAATTGTGTGGAATGGAGTGGAATATAATGGAATCGATTGGAGTGGTATGGAAAGGGGTGGAGTGGAATGGAATGGAGTGGAGTGGAATGTAATGGACTGGAATAAAATGGAGAGAAATGGAGTGGAGCAGAATGGAATGGAATGGAGTGAAATGGCATGGAGTGGAATAGAGTGGAGTTGAATGGAATTGAATGGAATTGAGTGGAGTTGAGAGGAGTGGAGTGGAGTGGAATGGACTGCACTGGAATGAAATGGAATGGAATTCAGTTGAATGGAATAGAATGGAATGGAATGGAGAGGAATGGAAGGGAGAGTAATGAAGTGGATTGGAGAGGAGTGGAATGGAATGGAGTGGAATGGATTGGAGTGCAATGTAGTGGAATAGAATAGGGTGGAAAAGAGTGGATTGGAATGGAATGGTGTGGATTCGAGTGGTATGGGTGGAATGGAATGAAATGGAATGTAGTGGAGTGGATTGGAGTGGAGTGGAATGGAATGGAATGGAGTGGATTCTAATGGAGTGGGTGGAATGGAATGAAATGAAATGGTGTGGAGTGGAGTGGAATGCAATTGTTTGGAGTGGTGTGGAGAGGAGTAGAGTGGAGTGAAGTTTTGTGGAGTGGAGTGGAATGGAGTAAAATGGAATGGAGGGGAGTGGAATGGAATGGAGTGGAATAGAACGGAGTGTAATGGAGAGGAGAGGAATGGAATGGAGTGGAAAGGAGTGGAATGGAATGAAATGGACAGTAATAGAATGAAATGGAAAGCTATGTGATGAAATGGAATGGAGTGTATTTGAATGGAAGGGAATGAATTGGAATGGAGTGGCGGAGAGTGGAGTAGTGTAGAGGGGAGTCGAAAGGAATGGAATGGAATGGAATGGAATGGAATGGAATGGAATGGAATGGAGTGTAATGGATTGAAGTGGAATGGAATTTAATGGAAAGGAGTGGAGGAGAATGGAATGGAATGGAATGGAATGGAATGGAATGGAATGGAAAGGAATGGTGGGGAGTGGAATGGAATTGAAGGGAATAAAATGTAATGGAGCGGAGTGGAATTGAGTGAAGTGGAATGGAATGGAGTGTAAATGAGTGGAATAGAATGGAATGGAATGGAGTGGAGTGGAGAGAAAGGAGTAGAGTGCAGTGGAATTGAGTGGAGTAGAATGGAGTCGAATGGAGTGGAATGGAGTGAAATTGAATGGAATCGATTGTAGTGGAATGGAGTGGAGTAGAATGGAAGGGAGGGGAGTGGAATGAAGTGGACTGGAATGGAACGGAATGTAAAGAAATGGACTGGAATAGAACGAAATGTAAAGAAATGAAGTGAAGTGGAATGGATAGGAGGGGAGTGGAGTGGAATGGTATGCAGTGGAAAGCAGTTGAGGGGAGTGGATTGGGATGGAATATAGTGGAAGGGAATGGAATGGAGTGGAATGGAATGGAATGGAGTGGAAAGGAATGGAATGGAAGGGACTGGAATGGAATGAAATCGAATGGAATGGAATGGAGAGGTTTGGAGTGGAACGGAATTGAGTGGAGTGGAATAGAATGGAATGGAATGGAATGGAATCGAGCAGAGTGGAGTGGGGTCGACTGGAATGGAATGGAACGGAGTGGAGTGGAATGGAATTGAATTTAATGGAAAGGAATGGAATGGAATGGAATGGAATGGCATGGAATTTAATGGAGTGGAATGGAATGGAATGCAGTGGAGTGGATTGGAATGGAATGGAGTGGAATGGAATGGAGTGCATTGGAATGGAATGGAATTGACTGGAATTGAGTGGAGGGGAATGGAGTGCAATGGAGTGAGGTGGAAAGGAATGGAATTCAATGCAATGGAATGGAATGGTATGGAACGGAATGGAAAGGAACAGGATGGAATGGAAGGGAGTGGTGTGGAGTGGAATGGAATTGAGTGGAGTGGAATGGAATGGAATGGAATGGAGTGGAGTGGAATGGAATGGAATGGAATGGAATGGAATGGAGTGGAGTGGAATGGAGTGGAGTGAAGTGGAGTGGAATGGAATGGAATGGAATGGATTGGAATGGAAAGGAGTGGAGTGGAGAGGAATGGAATGGGGTGAAATGGAGTGGAGTGGAAAGGAACGGAGTGGAGTGCATTGCAATGAAATGGAGTGGAATGGAGTGTAGTGGAACGGAATGGAACGGTGTGGAATGCAGTGGAATGGAATGGAGTAGAATTGTACAGAGTGGAGTGCAGTGCAATGGATTGGAATGGAAAGGAATGGAGTGAAAGGAATTGGAATGAAATGGAAAAGAATGGATTGGAGATGAATGGAATGGAGTGGGACGGAATGGAGTGGAAAGGAATGGAATTGAGTGGAGTGGAATAGAATGGAGTGAAATGAGGTAGAGTGGAATGGAATGGAATGGAATGGAGTGGAGTGGAATGGAATGGAATTGAATGGAATGAAGTGGAGTGGAATGGAATGGAAAGGATTGGAATGGAATGGAATGGAATGGAACGGAGAAGAGTGGAGTGGAGTGGAATGCAAGGAAAGGGTGTGAAGTGGAATGGAATGGAATGCAATGGAAGGGAATGGAATAGAATGGAGTGGATTTGAATGGAGTCGAGAGGAATGAAATGGATTGGAATGTAATGGAATGGAATGGAGAGGATTTCAAAGGAATGGAATGGAGTGGATTTCAATGGAATGTAATGGAATGTAGTGGAATGGAGTGGACTGGAGTGCAGTGGAATGGAATATTGTGGAGTGGAGTGGAGGGGAATGGAGTGGAAAGGAATGGAGTGGAATGGAGTGGAATGGATTGGATTGGAGTGGAATGGAAAGGAATAGAATGGAAACGAATGGAATGGAATGGAATGCAGAAGAGAGAAATGGAGTGGAATGGATTGGAGTGGAATGTAGTGGAGTGGTGTGGATTGGAATGGAATGTAGTGGATTGGAATGGAAACGAGTGGAAACGAATGGAATGAAATGGAAAGGAATGGAGTGGGGTGGAGTGGAATGGATTTGAGTGGAATGTAGTTGAGTGGAGTGGATAGGAGTGGAATGTAATTGAGTGGAGGGGATAGGAATGGAATGTCGTGGAATGGAATGGAATGGAGTGGCATAGAATGAAATGGAATGGAATGGAATGGAGAGGGTTGGAATGGATTGGAACTGAGTGGAGTGGTATAGAATGGAAAGGAATGCAGTGGAGGGCATTGGAGTGGAGTGGGGTCGAGTGAAATAGAATGGAATGGAGAGAAATTGAATGGATTTGACTGGAATGGAGTGGAATAAGGTGGAGTGGAATGGAATGGAGAGTAATAGAAAGGAGTGTAATGGATTGGATTGGAGTGGAGGTGAATGGAAAGGAGTGGAATGTAGTGGAGCGGAATGGAGTGGAATGGAATGGAATGGAGTGGAGTGAAATGGAATGGATTGGAAAGGAGTGGAGTGGAAAGGAATGGAGTGGAATGGAATGGAATGGAATGGATTGGAGTGGAGTGGAGTATAATGGATTGGAGTGGAATGGAGTGGAGCGTAATGGGATGGAAAGGTATGGAGTGGAGTGGAATGGAATGGAATGGAATGGAATGTAACGGAGTGGAATGGAATGGAATGGAATGTAACGGAGTGGAATGGAAAGGAGTGGAGTGGAGTGGAATAGAATAAAGTGGAATGGAGTGGAGTGGAGTGGAATGGAGTGGTATGGAATGGAGTGGAATGGAATGGCATGAATGGAATGGAATGGGATAGAATGGAAGGGAAAAGAATGGAATGGAATGGTATGGAATGGAGCGGAGTGGAATGGAACGGAATGCAATGGAAAGTACTAGAATGGAGTGGAGTTTAGTGGAATGGAATGGAGTCAAGTGGAGTGGAAGGGAACGAATTGGAATGGAGTACAGTGGAATGGACTTGACTGGAGTGGAATGGAACATAATGGAATGTAATGATATGGAATGGTGAGGAAGGGATTGAATTGGAATGGAATGGAGTGCAATGTAGTGGAGTGGAGTTGATTGGAATGGAATGTAGAACAACAGAATGGAAAGGAGTGGATTACAAAGGAATTGAATGGAATGGAATGGCATTTAAAGAAATGGAATGGAATGCAATGGAGTGGGGTGGAGGGGAATGGAATTGAGTCGAGTGGAGTAGAATGGAATGGAATGGAATAGAATATAGTGGAGTGGAGTGGATTGAGGTCGACTGGATAGTAAATGAAAGGAATGGAATGGAATGGAACGGAGTGGAATGGAGTGGAGTGGAATGCAATGGAATGTTGTAGAATGGAATGGAGTGGAGTGGAGTGGAGTGGAGTTGAATGGAAAGTAGTGGAATTGCATGGAATGGAATGGAATGGAGTGGAGTGGAATGCAGTGGAGTAGAGAGAAACAGAATGGAATGGAAAGGATTGGAGGGGAGTGAAGTGGAATGGAAAGGAGTGGAATGTATTGGAGTGAAGTGGATTGAAAAGGAATGTAGAGAAGTTGAATGGAATATGGTGGAATGCAATTGAAAGAAATGGAATGGAAAGGAATGAAAAGGAATGGAATGGAATTGATTGAAGTGGAGTGGAATGGAATTGAGTGGAGTGGAATGGAATGGAATGGAATGGAGTGTAGTGGAGTGGAGTGGGGTCGAGTGGAATTGAATTGAAAGTAATGGAATGTAATATAATGGAATGGAATGGAATGAATTAGAAAGGAATGGAATAGAATGCGATGGAGGGGAGTGGAATGGAATGGATCGGAAAGGATTGGAATGGAATGGAGTGGAATCGAATGGCATGGTATAGATTGGAATGGAATGGAGTGGAATGGAGTGGGGTGGAATGGAATGGAGTGGAATGGACTGGAGTGGAGTGGAATGCAATGGAGTGGAATGGAGTGGAGTGGAACAGAATGGAATTGATCCCTGTGGAAAGAAAGTAATGGAATGTATTGTAGTGGAATGGAGAGGAATGGAGTGGAGTGCAATGGAATGGAGAGAAATGGAATGGAGTGGAATGGAGTTAAGTGGAGTGCAATGGAATGGAGTGGAACGGAGTTGAATGGAGTGGAATGGAAAGAAATGGAATAGAATGGAATGAAGTGGAGTGGTGTTGGGTCGAGTGGAAAGGAATGGAATGGAATGGAATGGATAGTAACGGAATGGAATGGAATGGAAATGAGGGGAGTGGAGTGAAATGGAAGGCAGTGGAATGGAGTGGAGATAAATGGAGTGGAATGGAATGAGGAGGTGTTGAACGAACTGGATTGGGATTGAATAGAGTAGAAAGGAATGGATTGGAGTGGACTGGAATGCAATGGAGTGGAATGGAATAGAGTGGAATGGCATGGAATGGAATAGAGTGGAATGTAATGGAACGGAGTGTAGTGGAATGGAGCAGAAAGGAATGAAAGAGAATCAAACAGAAAGGAATGTAACTAAGTGGAGTGGAGTGGAATGGAATTTAGTGGAGTGGAATGGAATAAAATGGATTGGAATGCAATGGCGTGAAGTGGAGTTGTGTGGAGTGGAAGGTAATAGACCAGAATGGATCGGAATGGAATAGAGTGGAATGGAATGTAGTGTAATGGAATGGCATGGAACAGATTGGAATGGAATCGAGTGGAATAGAATTGAGTGGAATGAAGTGGAGTGCAGTGGAATGGAGAGAGTTCGAGTGGATGGGAATGGAATGGAATGGAGGGAAAAGGAATGGAGTGGAGTGGAATGGAATGGAATGGAGAGGAGTGGTGTGGTGTGAAATGGAATGGAATGAAGTGGAATGGAATGAAATTGAATGGAATTCAATGGAATGGAATGGAATGGAGAGGATGGGAGTTTAGTGGAATGGAATGGAGTGGAATGAGTGGAGTGGAATGGAATGGAATGGAATTGAGTGGAGTGGAACTGAATGGATTTGATTGGAATGGAACGGAACGGACGGGAGTGGAATGGATTTGAGTGGTGTGAAGTGGAAATGAATGGTATGGAATGGAGCAGAATGTAGTGGAGTGGAGTGGAATGGAATAGAGTGGACAAAAGTTGAATGGAACAGAAAGGAATGGAATGGAATGGAATTGAGTGGAGCGCAATGGAATGGAGTGGAATGGAATGGAATGGAATGGAATGGAATGGTGTGGAGTGGAATGGAATGCAATGGAATGCAGTGGAATGGAATGGAATGGATTGGAGTGAAATGGAATGGAGTGGAGTGGAACAGAATGGAGGGCAGTGAAGTGGAAATTAAAGGAATGGAATGGAATGGAAAGGAATGGAATGGAATGGAGTGGAGTTGAATGGAATGGAGTGGTGTGAAATGAAAAGGAATGGAATGGAATGGAATGGAATGGAATGGAATGGAGTGGAATGCAGTGGAGTGGAGTGGAGTGGACAGGAATGGAGTGGAATAGAGTGGTATGTAAAAGAATGGATTGGAATAGAGTGGAACAGAATGGAATGGAATGGAAGGGAATGGAATATAGTGGAACGTAATGGAATCAAATGGAATGTAGTGGAGTAGAGTAGAATGGAATGGAATTTAGAGGAGTGGCATGGAATGGAAAGGAATGCAATGGAATGGAAACAAGTGGAATGGGATGGAATGAAATGGAATGGAGTGGAGATGTATGGAGTGGACGGGAGAGGATTGGAGTGGAGAGGAATGGAGTGGAATCGTGTGGAAAGAAGTGGAATAGAATGGAATCGATTGGAGTGGCATGGAATGCAATTTAGTGGAATGGAATAGAGTGGAGTGGATTGTAATGGACTGGAAAGGAATGGAGAGAAATGCAGTGGAGTGTAATGGAATGGAATGGAGTGAAATGGCATGGAGTGGAATTGAGGGGAGTTTAATGGAATGGAATGGAGTGGAGTTGAAAGGAGTGGAGTGTAGTGGAATCGATTGCACTGGAATGGAATGGAATCGAATTCAGTTGAATGGAATGGAATGAAATGGAATGGAATGGAATGGAATAGAGAGGAATGAAATGGAGAGGAGAGGAGTGGAATGGAATGGAGTGGAATGGATTTGAGTGGAATGTAGTGGAATGGAATGGAGTGGAATGGAGTGGATTGGAATGGATTGGAATGGACTGAATGCAAGGGGCATGGGTGGAATGGAATGAAATGGAATGGAGTGGAGTGGAATGGAATGGAATGGAGTGTAATCACGTGTCGTGGGTGGAATGCAATGAAATGGAATGGAGTGGAGTGGGGTGCAGTGGAATGCAATGGAGCGGAGTGGTGTGAAGTGGAGTGGAGTGGAGTGAAGTGTGGTGGAGTGGAGTGGAATGGATTAAAATGGAATGGAATGATGTGGAGTGGGATGGAATGGAGTGGAATGAAATGGAATGGAATGGAATGGAGTGGAATGGAATGGACAGGAATAGAATGGAGTGGAATGTTATGTGATGGAATGGAATGGAGTGTATTTGAATGGAAGGGAATGGAATGCAATGGAGTGGCGGTGTGTGGAGTGGTGTATAGGGGAGTGGAATGGAATGGAATGGATTGGAGTGGAATGGAATAGAGTGTAATGGAATTAAGTGGAATGGAATGGAATGAAAAGGAGAGGAGGGGAATGGAATGGAATGGAAAGGAATGGTGGGGAATGGAATGGATTTGAAAGGAACAAAATGTAATGGAGAGGAGTGGAATCGAGTGAAGTGGAATGGAATGTGTGTAATGGAGTGGAAAAGAATGTAATGGAAAGGAGTGGAGTGGAGACAATGGAGTGGACTGGAGTGGAATGGAGTTGAGTGGAATGGACAGCAATCAAGTGGAATGGAATGGAGAGGAATCGAGTGGAATGGAGTGGAATTGAATGGAATCGATTGGAGTGGAATGGAATGGAGTGGAGTTGAATGGAATGGAGGGGAGTGGAATGGAATGGACTGGAATGGAACGGAACATAAAGAAATGGATTGGAGTGGAATGGAATGGAATGGAGTGGAATGGAGTGCAGTGGAATGGAGTGGAAAGGAGTGGAGTGGAATGGACAGCAGGGGAGTGGGGTGGAATCGTATGCAGTGGAAAGTAGTTGAGTGGAGTTGATTGGAATGGAATGTAGTGGAATGTGATGGAATGGAGTGGAATGGAATGGAATGGAAGGGACTGGAATCTAATGCAATGGAATGGAATGGAATGGAGAGGTGTGGAGTGGAATGGAATTGAGTGGACTGGACGAGAATGGAATGGAATGGAATTGATTGTAGTGGAGTGGGGTCTACTGGAATGGAATGGAGTGGAGTAGAATGTAATTGAATTCAATGGAAAGGAAAGGAATGGAATGGAATGGAATGGAATGGAATGGAATGGAATGGAATGGAATGCAAAGGAATGGAATGGAATGGAGTGGAGTGGATTGTAATGGAATGCACTGGAGTGGATTGGAATGGAATGGAGTGGAATGGAATGGAATGGGACGGAATGGAATGGATAAGAATAGAGTGGAGTGGAATGGAAAGGAATGGAGTGGAGTGAAATGTAATGGAATTCAATTGATAGGAATAGAATGGTATTGAACGGAATGGAAAGGAACGGAATGGAGTGGTGTGGAGTGGAATGGAATTGAGTGGAGTGGAGTGGAATGGAATGGAATGGAATGGAATGGAGTGGAGTGGAGTGGAGTGAAGTGGAGTGGAATGGAATGCAGTGGAAGGGAATAGAGTGGAATGGAACTGAGTGGAGTGGAGAGGAATGGAATGGATTGGAGTGGAGTACAGTGGAATGGAACGGAGTGGAGTGGAGGGGAATAGAATGGAGTGGAATGGAGTGGAGTGGAACAAAATGGAACAGTGTGGAGTGGAGTGGATTGGAAAGAAGTGGAATGGAATGGAGTGGAATTGTATGGAGTGGAGTGCAGTGGAGTGGAATGGATTAGAATCAAATGGAAAGGAATGGATTGGAATAGAATGGAATGGAGTGGGAAGGTATGGAGTGGAATGGAATGGAGTGGAGTGGAGTGGAATAAAATGGAGTGAAATGCAGTAGAGCGGAATGGAATGGATTGGAGTGGAGTAGAATGGAATTGAATGGAATGGAATTCAATGGAATGAAGTGGAGTGCATTGGAATGGAATGGAATGGAAGGGAATGAAATGGAGTGGAGTGGAATGGAGTGGAATGCAATGAAAGGCAGTGAAGTGTAATGGAATGGAATGAAATGGAACGGAATTGAATGGAATGGAGTGGAGTTGAATGGAGTCGAGAGCAATGAAATGGACTGGAATGAAATGGAAAGGGATAGAATGGAATGGAATGGAGTGGATTTCAATGGAATGTAATGGAATGGAGTGGAGAGGAGTGGAGAGGAGTGCAGTGGAATGGAATGATGTCTATTGGAGTGGAGGGGAATGGAGTGGATAGGAATGGAGTGGAGTGGAGTGGAATGGAGTGGAGTGGAATGGAAAAGAATACATTGGATACGAATGGAATAGAATGGAATGCAGAAGATAGGAGTGGAGTGGAATGGATCGGAGTGGAATAAAGTGGAGTGCAGTGGATTGGAATGGAATGTAGTGGAATGGAATGGAAAAGAGAGGAATGGAATGGAATGGAATGGAAAGGAATGGAGTCAGGTGAAGTGGAATGGAATGGAGAGGAATGTATTTGATTGGAGTCGATTGGAATGGAATGTAGTGGAAAGAATGGAATGGAGTGGCATAGAATGAAATGGAATGGAATGGAATGGAGTGCAGTGGAGTGGATTGGAATTGAGTGGAGTGGTATAGAATGGAATGGAATGGAGTGGACGGCAGTGGAGTGGAGTGGGGTCGAGTGGAATAGAATGGAATGGAGAGGAATTGAATGGATTTAACTGGAATGGAGTGGAATAATGTGCATTTGAATGGAATGGAGAGGAATGGATAGGAGTGCAATGCACTGGAATGGAGTGGGGTAGTATGAAATGGAGTGGAATGGAGTGGAGCGGAACGTAATGGAATGGAATGGAGTGGAGTGGAATGGAATGCAGGGGAACGGAGTGGAGTGGAATGGAAAGGAGTGGAATGGAATGGAATGGAATGGAATGGAATGGAATGGAATGGATTGGAGTGGAGTGGAGTGGAATGTAATGGAGAAGAATGGAATGGAGGGTAATGGAATGGAAAGGTGTGGAATGGAGTGGAATGGAATGGAGTGGAATGGAAAGGAGTGGAATGGAATGAATTGGAATGGAGTGGAGTGGAGTGGAATGGAATTGGTTGGAGTGGAGTGGTATGGAATGGAGTGGTATGGAATGGAGTGGAATGGAATGGAAGGGAAGGGAATGGAATGGAATGGAGCATAGTTGAATGGAATGGAATGCAATGGAATGGACTGGAATGCAGTGGAGTGTAGTAGAATGGAATGGAGTCGAGTGGAGTGGAATGGAACGGATTTGAATGGAGTGGAGTGTAACGGAGTTGAGTGGAGTGGAATGGAATGGAATGGAATGATATGGCATGGTGAGGAATGGAGTGGATTGGAATGTAATGGAGTAAAATGAAGTGAAGTGGAGTGGATTGGAATGGAATGTAGAGGAACAGAACGGAAAGGAGTGTATTGGAATGGAATGGAACGGAATGGAATGGAATATAAAGAAATGGAATGGAGTGGAATGGAGTGGGGTGGAGGGGAATGGAATTGAGTGGAGTGGAATATAATGGAATGGAATGGAATATAGGAGAGTGGAGTGGACTGGGGTAGGCTGGATGGTAATTGAAAGGAATGGAATGAAATGGAATGGAACGGAGTGGAATGGAGTGGAGTGGAATGTAATGGAATGAAGTGGAATGGAATGGAGTGGAGTGGAGTGGAGTGGAATGTAATGGAATGAAGTGGAATGGAATGGAGTGGAGTGGAGTGGAGTGGTGAGAAACGAAATGGAATGGAATGGAGTGGAGGGGAGTGAAGTGGATTGGAAAAGAGTGGAATGTAGTGAAGTGAAGTGGATTTGAAAGGAATGTAGTTGAGTTAAAGAGAATGCGGTGGAATGCAATGGAAAGGAATGGAATGGAATGGAATGAAAAGGAATGGAATGGAATGGAGTGAAGTGGAGTGGAATGGAACTGAGCGGAGTGGAATGGAATGGAATGGAATGGAATGGAATGGAATGGAAAGGAATGGAATGGAGGGTAGTGGAGTGGAGTGGGGTCGAGTGGAATGGAATTGAACGGAATGGAATGCAATTTAAAGGAATGGAAAGGAATAGAATTCTATGGAGTTGAGTGGAATGGAATGGACTGGAAACGATTGGAAAGGAATGGAGTGGAGTGGAATGGCTTGGAATGGATTGGAATAGAATGGATTGGAATGGAGTGGAGTGGAATGGAATGGAGTGGAATGGATTGAAGTGGAGTGGAATGCAATGGAGTGGAATGGAGAGGAGTGGAACGGAATGGATTGGATTCCTATGGAAAGGAATGAAATTGAATGCATTGGAGTGGAATGGAGAGGAATGGAGTGGAGTGCAAGGGAAAGCAGAGGAATGAAATTGAATGGAATGGAGTTGAGTGGAGTGGAATATATTGGAGTCGAATGGAGTTTAGTGGAGTGGAATGGAATGGAGTTGAATGGAGTTGAATGGGATGGAATGGAATGGAATGGAATGGAATGGAATGGAATGGAATGGAATGCAGTCGAGTGGAGTTGGGTCGTGTGGATAGGAATGGAATGGAATGAAATTGATAGGAATGGAATGGAATAGAATGGAAATAAGGGGAGTGGAGTGAAATGGAATGCAGTGGAATGGAGTGGAGAGAAACGGAATGGAATGGAATGAGGTGGTGTGGAATGAAATGGAGTGGAATTGAGTAGAGTGGAATGGAATGGATTGGAGTGGAATGGAATGAAATGGAGTGGAATGGAATAGAGTGCAATGGGATGAAAGGAATAGCGTTGAATGTATTGGAACGGAGTGTAGTTGAATGGAACACAATGGAATGAAATGAAATGAAATAGAAAGGAATGGAACTAAGTGTAGTGGAGTGAAATGGAATTGAGTGGACTAGAATGGAATAAAATGGAATGGAATGCAATGGAATGGAGTGGAGTGGAGTGGAAGGGAATGGACCGGAATGGAACAGAATGGAATGGAGTGGAATGGAATGGCATGGAATGGATTGGAATGGAATGGACTGGAATGAAATTGTGTGGAGTGGAGTGGAGTGGAGTGGATAGGGGTCGAGTGGATGGGAATGGAATTGAATGGAATGGATTGGAGCTTAAAGGAGTGGAATGGAGTGGAATGGAATGCAATGGAGTGGTGTGGATTGGAGTGCAAAGCAATGTAATGTAATGTAATGGAGAGGAGTGGTGTGGAGTGTAATGGAATGGAGAGTAGAGGAATGCAATGGAATGGAATGGAATTCAATGGAATGGAATGGAATGGAACTCAATGGAATAGTATGGAATGGAGAGGAAGGGAGTTCAGTGGAAAGGAATGGAGTGGAATGAGTGGAGGGGAATGGAACGGAATGGAATGTAGTGCAGTGGAGTGGAATGGTGTGGAGTGGAGAGGAGTTGAATGGAAGGGAATGGAGAGGAGTGGAGTGGAGTGGAGAGGTGGGGAGTGGAATGGAAAGGAATGCAGTGGAATGTAGAGGTATGGAGTAAATTGGAATGGAATGTAGTGGAATGCATAGAAAGGAGTGGAATGAAATGGTGTGGAATAGAATGAAATGCAAAGAAATGGAATGGAATGGAGGGGGTAGACTGGAATGGAATAAAGTGAAGTGGAAGTTAATGGAATGGAATGGAGTGGAATGGAGAGGAGAGGAGTCGAGTGGAATGGAATAGAATGGAGTGGAGTGGAATGGAATGGAATTCAATGGAATGGATTGGATTGGAATGGAATGGAATGGAAAGCAATGCAATGGAATGGAATGGAATGGAGTACAGTTCAATGGAATGCAACGGAATGGAATGGAATGGAATGGAATGGAATGGAATGGAATGGAATGGAGTGGATTGGAATGGAATGAATTGGAGTGGATTGGAATGGAATGGAGTGGAATGGTATGTATTGAAGTGGAATGGAACGGAATGGAATGGAGTGGAATAGAGTGGAGTGGAATGGAATGGAATAGAGTGGAGTGGAATGGAATGGAATTCATTGGAATGGAATGGAATGTTATGGAATGGTATGGAATGGAACAGAATGGAATGGAATTTAGTGGTGTGGAGTGGAAAGCAAATGAGTGGAGTGCAATGGAATGGAATGGAATGGAATGGAATAGAGTGGAGTGGAATGTAATGGAGTGGAGTTTAGGGGTGTGTAATGGAGTGGAATTGAATGGAGAGCAATATAGTGGAATGCAATGGAGTGGAATGCAGTGGAGAAGAATGGAATGGACTGGTGTGGAGTGGACTGGAATGTAACGAAGTGGAATGGAATGGAGTGGAATTGTATGGACTGGAGTGGAGTGGAGTGGAGTGGAGTGGAATGGAACGGATTGGAATGGAATGGAATGAAATTGAATGGAAAGGATTGGTGTGGAATGGAATGGAGTGGGATGGAATGGAGTAGAATGTAATGGAGTGGAGTGGTATAGAATGCAGTGGAACACATTGGAGTGGAATCAAATGGAATGGAGTGGAATGGAATGGAATGGAGTGGAATGGAGGGCAATGGAACGGAGTGGAATGGAGAGGAGTGGAATGCAATTGATTGGACTGAAGTTGAATGGAATGGAATGAAATGAAATGGAAGAGAGTGGAATGGAATGCAGTGAAGTTGAAAGGATTCGAATGGAGTGAAATAGAATGCAATGTAAAGGAATGGAATGGAATGGAATGGAATGGAATGGAGTGGAATGGAATGGAGTGGAATGCAATGGAATGGAGTGGAGTGGAATGGAGCTGAGTGGAGTAGAGTGGAATGGAATGGAGAGGCGTGGAGTGGAGTGCGGTAGAGTTAGCTGTTATTTAATAGAATGGAATGGAACGGAACAGAGTGGAATGGAGTGGAGTGGAACGCAATGTAATGGAGTGGAATGAAATGGAGTGGAGTGGAGTGGAGTGGAATGGAATGTTGTGGAATGGGATGGAATGGAGTGGAATGAAACGGAGTGGAGTTCAATGGAGTGGAGTGGAGAGAAACGGAATGGAATGAAATGCAGTGGAGGGGAGTGAATTTGAATGGAAAAGAGTGGAATGTGGTGGAGTGAACTGGATTGGAATGGAATGTAGTGGAGTTGAATGGAATGGATTGGAATGCAATGGAAAGAAATGGAATGGAATGGAATGAAAAGGAATGGAATGGAAAGAAGTGCAGTGGAGTGGAATGGAATTGAGTGAAATGGAATGGAAAGGAATGGAATGGAGTGCAGTGGAGTGGAGTGGGGTCGAGTGGAATGGAATTGAACGGAATGGAATGGAATTTAATGGAATGGAATGGAAAGGATTGGAATGGAATGGAACAGAATTCTATGGAGTGGAGTCGAATGGAATGGAAAGGAAAGGATTGGAATGGAAAGGAAAGGAATGGATTTGCCTGGAATGGTTTGGAATGGAATGCAGTGGAACGCATTGGAGTGGAATGGAATGGAGTGGAATGGATTGGAGTGGAGTCTAATTCAATGGAGTGGAATGGAGTGGAATGGAATGGAATGGAATGGATTCCTGTGGAAAGAATATTAATGGAATGGATTGGAGTGGAATGGAGAAGAATGGCGTGGAGTGAAATGGAATGGAGAGCAATGGAATTGAGTGGAATGGAGTTAAGTGCTGTGGAATAGATTAGAGTGCAATGGAGCTTAGGGGAGTGCAGTGGAATGGAGTGGAATAGATTTGAATGTATTGGAATGAAATGGAATAGAAAGAAATGGAATGGAATGGAAAGAAATGGAATGGAATAGAATGGAATGCTATTGAGTGGAGTGGAGTTGGTTCGAGTGGATGGGGATGAAATGGAATGAAATGGATAGTAATAGAATAGAATAAAATGGAAATGAGGGGAGTGGAGTGAAATGGAAGGCAGTCGATTGGAGTGCAGTAGAATGGAATGGAATGGAATGACTTGGTGTGGAATGAAATGGAGTGGAATTGAATGGAGTGGAATGGAATGGATTGGAATGGACTGGAATGGATTGAAGTGGAATGGAATAGAGTGGAATGTATTGGAACGGAGTGTATTGGAATGGAACGCAATGGAAAATGATGGAATGAAATAGAAAGGAATGGAACTAAGTTTAGTGCATTGGAATGGAGTTGAGTGGATTGGAAAGGAATAAAAGGGAATGGAATGCAATGGAGTGGAGTGGAGTGGAGCGGAAGGGAATGGAACGGAATGGAATGGAGTGGAATGGAATGGAGTGGAATGGAATGGCATGGAATGGATTGGAATTGAATGGAGTGGAATGGAATTGACTGGAATGGAATGGAGTGGAAAGCAATGGAGTGGAGTGGAACGGAGAGGGGTCGAGTAGATGGGAATAGAATGGAATGGAGTGGAGTGGAATAGAGTGGAATGGAGAGGAGTGGTGTGGAGTGTAATGGAATTGAGTAGAGAGAAATAGAATGGAATGGAATGGAATGGAATGCAATGGAATTCAATTGAATTCAATATAATGAAATAGAATGGAGAGGATGGGAATTAACTAGAGTGGAATGGAGTGGAATGAGTGGAGTGGAATGGAATGGAATCGAATTAAGCGGGATGTAATGGAATAGAATGCATTGAAATGGAATGGATAGGACGGGACTGGAATGGAATTGAGAGGAGAAAAGCAGAATTGAATGGCATTGAATGGAGTGGAATGCAGTGCATTGGGGTGGAGTGGAATGGAACGGAATGGAGTGAAGTAGAATGGAACGGAATGCAATGGAATGCAATGGAATGGAATGGAATGGAATGGAATGGAATGGAATGGAATCCAGTGGAGTGGAATGGAATAGAATGTAAAGGAATGGAATGGAATGGTGTGGAGTGGAATAGAATGGAAGGGAATGCAGTGGAACGGAATGGAATGCAATGGAATCGAATGGAGTGGGGTGGAGTGGAATGGAATTAAGTGGACTGGAATATAATGAAATGGAATGGAGTGGAGTGGAGTGGAGACTGGTCGAGTGGAATGGAATGGAATGGAGTGGAGTGTAAAGGAATGGAATTCCATGGAATGGAATGGAATGGAATGGAATTCCATGGAATGGAATGGAATGGAATTCCATGGAATGGAATGGAATGGAATGGAATTCCATGGAATGGAATGGAATGGAAT
>VNIU01000134.1_pt2 | contig 22914 bp, 11 predicted proteins | sample 7248601 | NCBI WGS metagenome assembly VNIU01 (sample SAMN12251564, study PRJNA551026) | human skin metagenome | isolation source: skin samples from healthy patients and patients infected with Netherton Syndrome | host: Homo sapiens | place: France:Paris
CCTCGTGTCATAGATATTGATACTGGCGCAGGTCATAATCAATACTTAACATTACTAGATTTAACATCGCAGAAACAATATTCTGTGAAGGTTTCTGATAATGATGCTAAAATTCAGGAGCGTCGCGTTAAATTAAAGTAGGATAAACAAAGAATCCCCTTACTACTGGTGATAGTAAGGGGATTTTTTAATGGCGTGGCTTTACCGTATTTTTTATTGTGCTGTTACTTCTAATTGTACGTCGATGTTACCGCGCGTTGCTTTAGAGTAAGGACAGAATTGATGAGCTTGTTCTACATATTTTTCAGCGTCTTCTTGTGAGATATTTTCAAGTGTTACTTTGATATCTGCCGCAAGTTTAAAGCCATTGTCAGTTTCATCTTTAATTAATTCAATAGTGATTTCTACTTCTGGGTTAGCATCGTTTACTTTGTTTTGAGATAAAATTAATGATAAAGCACTGTTAAAGCATGCACTATATCCAGCAGCAAATAATTGTTCAGGGTTCGTGTCATTACCACCTTGACCACCCATTTCTTTAGGTGTTGCTAGATTTTGAACGAATGTATTATCAGGGCTAAATACGCGACCATCACGGCCACCATTTGAAATCATTGTCGTAGTATATAAAGGTTTTGCCATTTTGAAAAAAACTCCTCACCTTATTTGATTACGCTTGATTAGATATTTTGTTTAACTAATCAAGGTTATAACGAAGTATAATACCATTTAAGTCAAACTTACAAGAAATGTGATTTTATATTTAATATTATTTTTAAATAATCTACAGAAATCTAAAAGAGTGTAATAAAAATGATAAGTGTATCTTTATGTAAAATGGTATATAATGGCATTGAATTGAGTAATTGGGAAATCTATAGAAGGAGAGTAAATATATGAAGAGAACACGTGTACACCAACTTAGCGGATATTTAAAAATCTCATGTACAGCACTACTTGTCAGCGGGACAATCATTGGTTATGGATTTACCCACAATACACACGCAGATTCTACAGAGACATCTCGTACGATGACGCAAGCGCAAGATCAAAATCATTCTTTAAGTAAACACATTAAAGAAGCTAAAGATAAATTAAATCACTTAAAAGACTTATCAAAAGAAGATATCAAAGATTATCAAACTCGTATAGATCGTGCCAAAGATGACTCTAAAATAGATGCTATTATTGAAGATGCGAAACAACATAATGAAAAGTTAGTAAACTCAACGGTCTCTAATGATAGTAACAACGATTCAAAAGCGTCTAAGGAGTTAGATCAATTTTTAGAAGATTTGGATGCCATTTCTAATAATGTTGATAACTATCAACCAAACAATGGTGTAAATGAAGACCATCCCAATAAAGACGCTATTCATAAAGAAGATACACAGAATACAGAAGCTAAAGACAATGATACTAAAGCACAGGCGAATGATACGACCATTTTCAAGAAATTAGACTCTATCAAAGATGATGTGGATTCTCTCCGCTCAAATGAAAGTTCTAGTACGAGTCAAAGTGATAAAAATGCTTCAAATCAATCTGATAACAAAGAGCGTCAAAATCAAATTGAGCATGATATAGCAACACTAAAATCAGAAGCTAATCAAAACAAGGATAATGCTGAGGATAAGATTGGAAAAATCACTAAGGACTTACAAGGTAGTGATAAAATCACACATGCGCTTGCACAGAGACAATCACGACAAAATGATAATAATGAGAACTATCTAAGTCGTAAATTGAATGATTTAGGTGCTTTAGAAAGCAAAGTTAAGGAAGATAACCATTTATCCGACGATAATAAGCAAAAATTAAAACGTGAAATTGATCGAGCGCATCAAAAACTTGATGGACAACAAAACGCAATAATAAATCAACTTAAAAATGATAAAGATAAAGCTAAGACCACTGCAAATATACTTCATAGCATCATGAGTAACAATGAAGCTCAACGTGCATTGAAAAACATTAAAATCAAAGGTCAATCTGATAAAGACATTGCTAATCAAATCGCGAAACAGATTGATGGCGTTGCCACAACTTCAAGTGATGACATTCTTAAATCAATGTTGGATCAATCACATAATAAAGAAAAATTGATTAAAGAACTATTATCGACGCGACTAGGTAACAATGAAGCTTCTCAAATAGCTAAGAAATTAGCCAATGGTCACTTGAGTCAATCTCAAATTGTGGAGCAATTAAAACACTATTTTGATAAAAATGGTCACGCAACAGCAGATGATATTTTAAATGGCGTATTAAATAATGCTAAAAATAAAAAAGAAGCAATCGAAACGATATTAGCGACACGATTGAATCAAGATAAAGCGAAAATTTTAGCAAGTGTCATTACACGTATCCAAAATGATAAAACAGATGCGTTACAACTGATACAATCCGCTTTAAATGGTAAAGCAAATGACTTATTGCAACTTCAAAATCGTGTTAAACGAGCTAAAGGTGATTTAAATTATATTTTATCACCAATAAAAGATCGCCCATCATTACTTGATAGAATCCATGGTAATCATCACAACAGTAGTCAACTCGCTGATATATTAAACCAACTCGCAGGTTTAACAAATGGATCAGGTATATTAGATGGTTTAAACTCTAAAGATTCTATACTAGATGGTATTGGTAATATGGATACACCATCCCCAGAGAACAATTTATCATTAGGTTCAGGTGATGGCTTATTGAGTGGAATATTAAATGACGACGGCAATATCTCTTTACCAGCTGCAGGTAAAGTTCTTAAATTGAGTGTTTTACCATTTGCAATCATTGCTTTAGTGATTGGAAGCACGTTGATTTGGGTAAGTCGTCGAAAGAAACATCATGCATCATAATTAATAAATTTAGTCACCCGGACGTCTTAAAATTGTTAAAATGTTTGGGTGACTTTTCAATGGAAATAAATATAAATAATTGGAGAATGAGTATCTCATATCGTTATAATGTAGAAACTGTTCATGAAAAAAGAGTTAAAGGAGTATGACTATGACAAATCAAACAGCACTATTAGTGATGGATATGCAAAAAGGTATCGCAGATAATGTGCCACAAATTAATAGTTTAATTAAAGCTAATCAACGCGCAATAGAAGCAGCACGCGCACACCAAATTCCGGTAGTCTTTATGCGTGTTGCATTAGAGAAAAACTTTGCAGACGTTTCACCTCATAATCGTGTGTTCTCAAGTTTTAAACAACGCGGTATATCCATGACAGAGGATGATGCGTTTGCACAAATTCTTGAGGAATTAGAAGCTGCAGAGGATGAACCAATCATGACTAAACGACGTTTTAGTGCGTTTACAGGTAGTGGTTTAGAGGTCTTCTTGAATGCGAATCAAATTAATCACCTTGTTTTAACAGGTATTTCGACAAGTGGTGTGGTGTTAAGTACCGCACTTGAAGCTGCAGATAAAGATTATCAAATCACAGTTTTAGAAGATGCTGTGGGAGATCGTTCAGATGATAAGCATGATTTCATAATAGAACAAATTTTAAATCGTTCATGCGAAATAGAATCAGTCGAATCATGGAGAAACCATTTATAGTAAAGTAACATCCTTATATAACGATGAAATACAAATTGAGTCATCCCTTCGTAAACAATGTTTATGGAGGGATTGTTTTAAATACATATTAAACTCAACTATTTCCTGGAAAATAAAAAAGATAGCAAGCTCTATGAAGAGACATGCTATCTTGAGTAACTCTTATTATTTACCTTGAATATAATCTAAATCATTGGCATCTTCTGCATCAATGGTTCTGTATGAAATAACGCCAAGGCCTTTAACATTAGATTCTGAAATCACAATTGAACCATCGTCGTTGACTTTTTCAACGAAACCAACATGACCATATTGTGTATCTGCACCAAGTTGGCCAGCTTCGAAGACAACAGCAGTATGGTTTTTAGGTGAATGTGTTACAGTATAACCTTCTCTTTCAGCGTGATTGTTCCAATTGTGTGCATCACCCAAATCACCAGAAATAGATGAGTCATATTGTTGCATACGTTGATAAACATACCACGTACATTGTCCTTGTGGATATGGTGAAGATCCACTAGCTTCAACAAATGGTTTGAAATCACTTCCTGAAGTTTCTGTTCCAATAGATTGAGTATATTTTTTCAGATTTGGCATACGTTTTTTATCAAATGCAGTTAAATTGTAATGTTTAATGATACTATTTAACTTTTTAGCATAATTCGGATCTGTCGCATAAGAATGTGATAAGTGTGACGTTGCCTCTTTATATGTTAATGCTTCGCTCTTCCAAGTAGGTTTATATATTGCAGGGTTGCCTTCAATACCATTTTTAATTAAGTCAGCATAATCTTGGAGTGAGGATTTCAAATTAGGATATTTACGGAATCCAGCGTTTATACTAAACATTTGGTTATCGCTACCAGCCTCTAGTGTATTGAAGTTCACAGATTCCCCATTATAACTGCCTTTAACACCGAATAAATTATAGTTAGGTGATTGAGCTAGACTACTTTTACCTGAGTCAGATTCCAAGATAGCTTGAGCCATCATAACAGAGGCATAAATCTTTTCTTTTTGGCCAATTTTATGTGCATCTTTAGCAATCGATTTAATAAATTTACGAGTATCTTGGCTGTCTACCACATTAAAGTTATCGTCTGACACTTTGCCATCTTCAATTTGTGGGACTTGTTGGAATAAACTTGTTGAACGCGTATTAGATTTTTTAATATCATTCTCAAACGATTGAACCGGTTTAGATTTATGTTTCAATTCATCCTCTGTAGGTAGTTGCGGATTATTATTTTGAGAAGACTGCGATGTGTTCTTCTGATGTTTAGATTTCTGCTCATAATTAGATTGGGTTTTCTTAGCATCTTCACTATATTCATCAAGAATGGTATCTAGAGCTGAATCAGATATGCTTGAATGATTGTTGTTACTCGATGAATGTGATGTTGTTTGATTAGAAGATGGTTGATGCGTTTGATTTGATGACTGTTTAGATTCATCTTGTTGAGACGATTGACCTTGTGACTGGGAAGTATTTTTATCATCGTCATGTTCCCATTGAGATAATGCGTCACTCACCTTTGAATCATCTGTTTCTGCTTTAGAAGATGATGTACTACTTTGATGTGATTGATCTTCAGAATGAGAGGAATGACTTCCTTCAGAAGGAATGTCTGAATTAGTATTTTTATTCGGTGTTTCCTCTTTAGAATCATTGTTATCACTATCAGTAGAATCATCTCTATTTGAAGTGGAAGGTGATTGACTTGTATGATCGTCTGACTGTTCATAATTTGAAATATTAGAATCAAAGTTAAAAAGATTTTGAATTAATGTAGTTAAACTAAAGCTATCATCATATTTATCAGGTTTTAACAGGTCGTTCATATGAGACTGACTTTGAGCAACGTTATGGTAAAATTGGTCAACTAAATTTGTATTTTTTTGCTTATTTTGATCAGTAACTGCTGTTGTAGTTTGATGCTGCTGGTTAGAATTTTGATCTGAGTGATTAGATGTTTTGTTTTTATCCGCTTTAACATCATTATCTTTATTATGCGTTTTAGATGTTTTACCGTTCTCTTTAGAAGGAGATTTCTCAGAAGAAGCTTTTTCTGCTTGGTGCACACGTTGATTGCTATCAGTTTGCTCTTGTTTATCTTCTTTCGACTGTGAACTTTTATGAGTTACCTTTGTTTGTTGATTTATGTCATCTGTATTATCTTTCGCAACGGCCGTAGGGGTAGTGAATGTTGGAAATACCAACGTAGTTGATAGTAAATAAATTAACAATTTGTTTTTCGACATCACATTTTTTCTCCCTCGAAAAGTTTAATTTTGGTGTGATAATAATTGAGAATTTGGTATAATTTAACTTATGACTTATATTGTTGATATCTATCAACGAAACGTAATGCGCCTTAATACATTTATTATACAAATCTTACTTGTAAAAATAAATTACTTTCCTAGAAATGTTATAAAATAATAGAAGTATCTCCTCAATGATCAAGTAATGATGGGGGAGTCATTTTCAAAAATAAAAATAGAGTTATTATAAAGAATGAATATCAAAGACCTTCTCAATAGGAGTGTGAATATGAAGAACGCACTAAAACTCTTTATCACGGATTTGAAGAGGGTAGCGAAAACGCCGGGTGTTTGGGTGATCTTAGCAGGTCTAGCTATTCTACCTTCGTTCTATGCATGGTTCAATTTATGGGCGATGTGGGATCCGTATGGCAATACAGGCCATATTAAAGTAGCAGTAGTAAATGAAGACAGTGGTGACAAAGTTCGAGGTAAAAAAATTAACGTCGGCGATACAATGGTCAAATCGCTAAAGAACAATGACAGTTTCGATTGGCAATTTGTTAGCCGAGAAAAAGCAGACCATGAAATTAAGATGGGTAAATACTATGCCGGTATATACATACCAAGTAAGTTTACACATCAAGTTACTGGCACCTTAAGAAAGCATCCGCAAAAAGCAGACGTTAATTTCAAAGTGAACCAAAAAATTAATGCCGTAGCGGCGAAACTGACAGATACAGGGTCATCGCTCGTTGTAGAGAAAGCCAATGAGCAATTTAATAAAACAGTTACGAAAGCGTTGTTAACTGAAGCAAATAAAGTCGGTCTAACATTAGAAGACAATGTGCCAACAATCAACAAGATTAAAAATGCGGTATATCAAGCGAATGATGCATTACCTAAGATTAACGACTTCGCAGACAAAGTTATTTATCTTAACAATCATCAAGACGAGTTAGATCAATATGCGAATAAATTTAGAGATTTAGGTAAATATAAGGCTAATATTACTGATGCTCAAGATAAGCTCAATGCAGTCAATTCGGCTGTTCCCGCTTTAAATGATAAGGCGAAACTCATCCTAGCACTTAATGATTATATGCCGAATATCGAACGACTACTCAATGTAGCTTCGAATGATGTGCCAGCACAATTTCCTAAGATTAATAAAGGTGTAGACATTGCTAGTGAAGGCATTGATGCAGCAAGTAGTCAATTAAACGGCGCACAAGGATATTTAACTCAAGCGAAGCAGCGTGTGAAAGACTATCAAGAAGCTGCCGGTAGAGCACAAGAAGTGAATGGTGCTGTGAATAAAGATTTAAACAATCAGACAACGACACAGCAACAAAGTGCAATCCAAAGCCATAAAGATCAAGGGCATAGTTACTCTAATATAAAGACAAGTCAAATGAGTACGATGGGTGATTCATCTAATAATAATACAGACTTATCACAAAACGACGTTAAATCAATGAACACCGCCTTAACAGAATCGTTATTATCATTATCAAATCAGACAGACAAACAAGCTCAAGCCACTCAACAAGATATTAAAGCGTTGAAGAACATGGCATATGGTATTATCGCATCAGATAAACCTACACAATTTAAAGAACCACTTGAGAATATTAAATCTCGATTGGAAAATGCTACTAAATATAATCAACAAATGATCGATATTCTTTCAGAACTAGAGAAAAGTGAAGATGTAGATTTATCATCAGAAATTAAACATATTAAAAAGGCGAATAACCAAATTAATGATAGTTTACGTACAACTAATCAATTAATTGATGCTTTATCAAATGGTAGTTCAGGCCAATCTGAAGCAGTAAAAGTACTTCGTGGACTGCCAAAACTGAGTGATAATCTTGATAACTTCCGTTCATATATTAAAAATGAACTAAACAAAAATTTATTAGCTGTTTCAAACGAAATTACAGATCAATTAAATAAAGGTCAGAATACTTTATCTACAATTCAATCGAAATTGAACTCAATCAACCAAGTGATTAATGCAGGTCAAGATATTTTAAGTGATGGTAAAGAACGTATTGATACTATACAAAGCACTTTACCTGGTATTGAACAAACATACATTAATGCCATGAAAACTGCTCAAGCTTACTTCCCAACTGTGAAGAAAGACGTTGCACAAGCCGCTAGTTTCGTGCGCAATGACTTACCACAATTGGAACAAGAGTTAGCTAATGTCACTCAATCAGTCAACCAAAACTTACCGGCATTATTTAACCGCTATGACAACGCTGTTAATTTATTAAATGAGAATCAACCACGTGCGAAAGAAGGTTTAGCTTCACTAGCTGACTTCGCACAAAATAAATTGCCTGACGTTGAGAAGGATCTTAAAAAAGCAGATAAAGTCTTCAAGAAACTAGACAAAGATGATGCTATCGATAAACTTATAGACACATTAAAGAATGATTTGAAAAAGCAAGCAGACACAATTGCAAATCCAATTAATAAAAAGACTACGGATGTCTTCCCAGTGAAAGATTATGGTTCAGGAATGACACCATTCTATACAGCGTTATCAATATGGGTAGGCGGCTTATTAATGGTAAGTTTACTTTCAGTAGATAACAAACATGAACATTTGCGACCTATATTAACAGCACGACAAATCTATATGGGTAAAGCTGGTTTCTTCTTCCTCTTAGGTATCATTCAAGCACTTATCGTGTCGATAGGTGACCTAGTGATACTTAAAGCGGCGGTGGAATCACCAGTCTTATTCGTAACCATCGCTGTATTCAGTTCACTCGTATTTAACTCAATCATCTATACATGCGTATCCATGTTAGGTAATCCAGGTAAAGCTGTAGCGATTATCTTACTCGTATTACAAATCGCAGGAGGTGGAGGAACATTCCCAATTCAAACGACACCACAGTTCTTCCAAACCATTTCACCATACCTGCCTTTCACTTATGCCATTGACGCCTTACGTGAAACTGTAGGTGGTATTGTACCTGAAATATTAATTACTAAAGTTGTCGTACTTACATTGTTCGGCCTCGGATTTATTATATTTGGTATATGTATGAAACCTGTGATGGATCCGATTATGCGTAAAATTGCTAAACGTGCAGCAGAAAGTAAAGTAACTGAATAATATACTAAAATCCCTCGAATTGTAAGGTTCAATTCGAGGGATTATTTTAGTTATAAGCAATGCTTATTTAAGGATGGCTAATAATTAGCTCCATGTGTCCATTAAACTGAATTGCTTTATCTTCTGTCGTTAAAATAAAATGCGTACCTTTTTGAACAGTGAATGTTTCGTCATCAACTGTTAATTGACCATCACCCTCAATAACTGAAACTAAGCAATACGGATGAGGTTTCTCTAAAATTAGATGTTCAGAAATATCCCATTTCTCTACTGTGAAGAACGTATTCGACACATACTGAGTATAAGTGTTACCATCTATTTCTTTAGTATGTGGAGAAGTATTCAGTTGTCGATTAGAAATATCGATAACATCTTTACTTTGTTCTAAATGTAATTCACGTGTGTTGCCATCTTTATCTTTTCTATCGTAATCATAAATACGATATGTGGTATCAGAAGATTGTTGTGTCTCCAAGATGAGGATGCCTGAACCTATCGCATGTACTGTACCAGCAGGAACATAATAGAAGTCGCCAGGGTGAACTGGAACATGAGTAAATAAATGGTCGAAGTCTTTATTATCGATGAGTTGTTCTAATTCTTCTTTTGTTTGTGCTTCTACACCATAGATGATTTCTGAGCCAGGTTCTGCATCAAGAATATACCAACACTCTGTCTTACCATATTCACCTTCGTGTTTAAGTGCATAGTCATCATTAGGATGAACCTGTACTGAAAGTTGATCATGAGCGTCTAGAATTTTAGTTAAAAGCGGGAAGTGTGTTCTTGAATCGTTATCGAATAACGCACGATCTTCTTCCCATACCTCATCTAACGTCTTACCTTGATGTTTGCCATTTTCAATGACATTAGGTCCGTTCTGATGTGCTGAAATAGCCCAACATTCGCCAGTTTGATCACTTGGAATATCATAACCAAACTGAGTTAAAGCATTGCCACCCCAAATGCGCTCTTGAAATACAGGTTTAAGAAACAATACCATATCTTACACTCCTTTATATCTCTTTTAAAATGTTGTAGATTTCATTTTTATCTTGAGCATGTACGAGGTTGTCTCTTGTATCATCATGCATTAAAGCTTTTGATAAGCGTTGCAATAATCTTAAGTGCGTATCATTACTGTCATTTGGCACAGCGATAAGGAAGACCAATTGCGGTAATGAACCATCAAGGCTTTCCCACTGAATGCCCTTTCTATTTTGCATAACAGCTACGGCAGGTTGATTGACTGCACTTGATTTCGCATGAGGAATCGCCACATTCATACCAATGGCAGTAGTTGACTCTGCTTCTCGCTTAAGAATAGCTTCTTTAACTTCTTCAACATTAGAGATATAGTGATGTTCATTTAATTTAGAAATAAGCGTATCAATCGCATTGTCACGCGTAAGTTCAGTATTTGATATTTCAATAATATTCTCGGCAAATACTTCATGTTCTTTACTTTTATTTGTTGGCTCACTTTGTGGAGCAGGCGTTGCTACATTACTTTGTGTTGTTGTGTCATTTGCTGATGTAGAATCATTTTCAAGGGTAGGGTCAGTCTCGTGTGCATTCACTTCATTCGCAGGTGTATGTCTCTTGAAAATTAAAACCGTCATCATTGTGACTAAACTACCGATAATGACAGCGATAAAGAACCAAAGGACCTTATCAATACCGCCAAGTACTGCTACAACTGGGCCACCATGAGCTACTCTATCTCCAACACCACCCAGCGCGGCGATGACAGATGCTACCATAGCACCAATCATATTAGCTGGAATCGTTCTAAGTGGGTCTTGGGCAGCGAAAGGTATCGCACCTTCAGTGATACCGAAGAGACCCATTGTAAATGAGGCTTTACCCATTTCTTGTTCAGCTTTATTAAACTTACGTTTTTGAATAAATGTGGCTAAGCCTAAACCGATTGGAGGCGTACATACTGCTACAGCAACCATTCCCATCACTGCATAGTTACCTTCAGCAATTAATGCAGAACCGAAGAGAAAGGCAACTTTGTTAATCGGACCACCCATATCGAAGGCAATCATAGCGCCGATAATCAACGCTAGAATAATAATGTTTGCGCCTTGCATACCTTTTAACCATGTCGTCAATGCAGCAAAGATACTTGAAATCGGAGCGCCAATGACAAAGATAAATATCAGCCCCACTATCAGTGAAGAAATAATAGGTATGATAATAATTGGCATAATCGGTGCCATCGCTTTAGGAACTTTAATTTGCTTAATCCATTTAGCGATATAACCAGCTAAGAAACCGGCAACAATACCACCTAAGAAACCAGCACCTGCAGTACTGCCATAGAGACTTCCGTCAGCAGCGATAGCTCCACCAATCATACCTGGAACAAGTCCGGGTTTATCAGCAATACTTACGGCAATATAACCGGCTAGGATTGGAACCATAAATTTAAAAGATAAGCCTCCAATATTTTCAATTGATTTCCAGAATGAATGCTCTGGAATGACGAGGCCTTTAGAAGTCGCTTCGCCACCTATAGTTAAAGCAATGGCCATCAGCAATCCACCTACAACGATGAATGGCACCATGAAAGAGACACCATTCATTAAGTGTTGATAGACCATTTGCATGCCACTTTTATGTTCATTATCTTCTTCAGAATTGTGGCTGTGAGTTTCTGTATCATTTCCATGATAGATACGGGCGTCTTGATCAATGATACGTTGAATTAATTGTTTTGGATGATGGATACCTTCACGCACGTTCTCATTAATGAGGCGTTTACCATTAAAACGTGAAAGATCAACTTGTCTATCAGCAGCGATAATGATGCCGTCTGCTTCTTTAATTTCCTTGGCAGTTAAAATGTTTTCAGCACCTACACCGCCTTGTGTTTCTACTTTGATATCTACGCCCATTTCTTTAGCAGCTTGTTCTAATTTTTCTTGAGCCATATATGTATGAGCGATACCGTTCGGGCATGATGTTATAGCAAGTATTTTCATCGCTTTCACTCTCCTTTATTTAAAGTGTAAGCGTATTCAATACTGTATAAAAAAGAATAATTGCCGTTATTAGTGGCAATTATTCTCGAATTTGAGCGATTAACTTATTTTTAAAGTCATGGTTCTCCATCATACACCACTGATCAACCGTATGTTCATCAAGTTGGGCCAGTGACTGAATCATATTTTTCATCATTTGCGCATCTTTCTTCGCAATCGCTAGGAAGAACACTAACTTCACATCATGTTGTTTCCATGGAATGGGGTGTTTGAATTTATAGACAATCACATGAGATTTCAGCACCTTCTCAGGATTACCGTGAGGAATCGCCATACCATTGCCTATGAAAGTTGAAGACTGACGTTCTCGTTCCATCGCAGATTCAATATAACCATCTAAAGTCGCTTGATGTTCTTCTAGAATCTCTTGAGTTCTCTTAAAGATTGAGAGTGCAATGGAAGGTTCATCTTGTTTGATGTCGGACTCAACTACAAATTCTATTGGTGACAGGGCATCTCTTTGTAACGTTGGATTTTTAAACGTTTTAATTACATGTTCAACTTGGCGTTCATCATCTTTTGAAAATAATGGCGACACCTGAATCACTTTCGGAAGGTGTGATGAACGTTTGTGACTTAAGTCGATATCATGCGTCGTGATGAGTAAATCCACTTGCGCAAAGTCATAAGTTTCAACATCTTCAAGTTTCAATGTATCAACAATTGATATTGAAGGACTTAGTTTCTTAATTCTTTCAGCTAATAAAGTTGAAACCCCTAAGCCGTAATAGCACACAATGACGACGTTAATGGTCGAGTGCATTTGTCGTTCAATTGATGATTGAAAATGAATCGTCAAAAAGGCAATTTCATCTTCACTAAGTTGTATGTCAGTGTCTTTAGATAACTGATGAATCACATCATAAAGCGTGTTAAAGATAAAAGGATAGAGTTGTTTGATTTCAGATGTCAGCGGATTGTTGAGGTAAACATTGCGCATTAATCGTAAGTAGGTACGACTAAAGTGCATATAAATATTTTCTTTTAGAAGTGAATCTTTAGAAAAAGGAATATCTACATTCGTTTCCATCAATTGTATTAACCGTTGAATATAACTTTGAATAAAGAGTTGTTGGAAGCTTAAATCAAATTGATTGAAGTGATAACTAATGAAGAATGAAAACAATTGACTCGTTTCATCAGTTAGCTGGTAACCTAGTTGTTGATTAATATCTTTAATACACTGTCGTGCTATGGCTAGAGAAGTTGGATTCGACTCCCAATCTAACTCCTCAGAGTTAGAGCGCTTAATAATTAAGATTAAATGCACAAGTAACTGTCGCACTTGATTATCTGACGTTTGAAGCTCGGAAGCTTGAATATGTTTCTTAATAATATGATGAATACGCTGAATATGTCCCTGTGGTAATTCTTGCAGAATCAAATCTTCTACCTTAATTTCATTCGAAGAGAGTTGATTCAGATGAAGAACCGCATTACTTAAATCCGAACCACTAGCATCGATAATGATGCCTTGTTTCCTTTTCAAAATGATGGTGACATCAAATTTTTCACACCAAGTTTGGATACGTGTGACACAATCGAGTACATCTGATTTTGATAGATGAAACTGTGATGCAAGCTCACTCAAAGTATATGTATGATGATCCATCAATAATTTATAAGCAATCGTAATTAATAACTTTCTCTCTTTAAGAATACTGTCATTTAATTGTCCCTCAATATAACTAATAGAATATGTATCTAAATTTAATTGATAACCTCTGGATTTAACACTCACTATAAGATTATCAATGAATGTAGAATTAATAACTTTAATATCATTCCTAACTGTGCGATTAGACACATTTAAATAAGCCGAAACTTCATTTCCGCTAATGTACGTTTGAGCGTTATTGATTAAGAGTTGAATGAGTTTAATCTGTCTGTTTATCATAGTCCATCTCACTTCTCCCACAAAGTTTGATTAGGAAAACGCTTACTCCACAAACAAAGTTTACTTGTTAGCGAGGAGATAGGCAAGTGGCAGGGTGTCGTCATAAACTATTTGACTTAAATAAATGTAACTTACAAACATGAGTTCATAAAAAACAGGTAGTGAACAAAAGTGCGCAATGTCATTGCAATTACTATGAGTAAAGTATTCAGAGAAAATGAATTGTATAACCTTAAATTATTACTTTAGCATTTTATTTCAATTAAATAATAATTTTAAATGTAACAAAAGTTTTATTTTTCAGCTATGTATTATAAAATATAAGTAAAATTAATTTAAATATCAAGGTGATAAAGTGGAGTTTGCTAATATGGGAGAAAAACAATTTTTTGAGGTTGCTAAGTCATATGGTATCGATGTTAATAATAAAACAATTAAAGATATAAATGTTAAAGATTTAACCGGGCAAATTATGAAATTAAAGTTTAGAAAAGAAATAAAAAATACTGAATATGAATTACTAATGCAAATAAAGAGTATTATTTCAGATATTCAAATATATGATGATGATGTTAGTAAAATGAATTTAAAAACATATGTAGAATATTTAAATAATTATAATAATAAAAAAAGTGATAATACAGGCACACAATTTTTAAATATAATCAGTAATATTAGTTCATCATCAAAAACTTCAATAGTTCATTCAGAGGAGTTCAATGAAATAAATGAATATTTACATGTTAAAAGACCTATTGAAGAATATTTATATAATGCATTAGAAGATTTAAAAGGGAAAGATAGAGGAATAATCTTTCTCGTGGGTTCAGTGGGTGATGGTAAAAGTCATTTACTCTCATACTTTAATAAAATGCATCCACATTTGCTTTCCGATGTATACATTTATAATGATGCTACAGAAAGTGATAATCCATATAAAACAGCAGTAGAGACTTTGGCAGATAAATTAGAAAATTTTGATAAGAGAAGACTTAATAAAATAGTTATAGCTATAAATATAGGAATGTTACATAACTTAAGAGAATATTTATTAGAACAGAATATTGATTATGAAATAATTGAAGCTATTAACCAAAGTAATATATTTAGTACTGAGGGCATGGTTAAAAATAAATACATAGAAAATGATGTTACAGTACTCTCTTTTTTAAATGAAAGAAATTTTTATATTGAAAATGGGGAAGTTTATAGCGAATTCTATAACAAAATTTTCGAAAAAATATGTTCAGTTGATGAGAGTAACCCTTTTTATAAGTCTTTCATACAAGATGATGGTTTTAATAGAAATGAACCGGTATATCAAAATTATCAGTTGATTTTAAATAAGGAAATTCAACAAGCAATTATTCACTTATTAATAAAAATTCAAATTGAAAATAAAAGAATTATATCCACTAGAGCCTTATTGAATTTAATTCATGACATTATTGTCCCTGATAATGGAATGAGAGAAAATGATTCATTCTTAGTAAATCTTTTATTTAATAACTATGATAAATCTACCTTACTTTCTTCAATAAATTTACAGGATCCAATTGCTATACAAGATTCACATTTAGATGCATTAAATATTGAAATATATAATGCATTAAATTTACAACTAAAATGTAAAGAGCTATTTAGTGAAGAAGACTTTAAAAAGATTCAAAATTATCTTTACTTATTAGATGGTTTAACTCATAAGAGAAAATTTCAGATGATAGTTAGGCTACACTACTTATTCAATTATAAAAAATATGAGAGCAATTCATTCTTTAAATATATTAATTTAGTTGAAAACGTTAATGATAGTTCTAAATTAAAGAAGGATATCTTAAATAAAATAATTCAAACAATATACCAATGGAAAGGTAGTCCTAAGAAAGGTTTTATTTATAATGAAAGTTTAAAACCTTCAACTAGAATTAGAATAGGTTTGAAATTCGAGCCAAAAGTATTAAAAGTAGAAGTAACAAATAAGTTAACAATAAATTTCATATTTGAAATACAATCTAAAGAGTATCAAATCGAAGTAGATTATATTTTATATTTATTGATGTTAAAAATTGAAAATGGATATGTGCTTAAAGAAAAAGATAAATTAGAAACAGTAATGTTTTCTGAATTCGTAGACAATATTATAAATAATTTAGAGTCGAATAAGGAAACGATAATTAATATACCAAGTACAAATGAGACATACTCATTAAGCGAAGGATTTTTGGGATATCAAATAGAGGAAGTGTAATCATGCTAACGGCGAGCCAAAAACTAATTGAATTACTTAACTTGAATAAAGGAAAACCAAGCTTTAAAAGAACTTTTAACTTTAAACTTTACCCTTTTTTTACAAGAAACCCAGAAAGAGCTAAATTTAATAATGGGTTTACTCCTATTTTAGGTGCTATTGCTAGGCATAGTTTGAATTTAAAAACTGAGTATACTATTGATGATTATAATATTGAAAGTTTATATGAAAACGTGGACAGTGTTAATGGAGTTGACGATGAGAGAATAATACCAGTTTTAGATAAAATATTCGGCTTTGAGAATATTAAATCACTTAAGCACCCTTACTTATTAAATTACTATCCATTAAGTCAAAGTAAAGATAAACGAGGAGAAATGGATATTGCTTTATATATAAATAGAATATTTGATTTAAAAAATAATAGAAACTGGCATCAATTTGTTGGTGATAAAAAAACAAATAATTTAGCTGAAAAGTTGATTTTGGATTCTATAGAAGAAATTGAGGAAATTGATGAAAAAAATATTTTCAAAACAATTTTGGGAGATTTACTTCTAGAGAAAAACAAAGATTTAGAATTTTTATTGAAAAATAAGGATTTTGCTTTAAAAAATTTAGATAAGTTCTTTGCATTTTACTATTTTCAATATATACTGCAGACTGTTTTAAATAATGATCGTATAAGAACTGCTAAAGAAGGAGTCAAATTATATCCTCTTTACTATACACTAGAGTCTGAAAAGATTACTTCTAGTAGAGTTACCAATACAAGTGGTTATAACTTAATTAAGGAAATCAGTAAATATACATTGGTTAATGAAAATTTGATAGGTTATCTAAATATATTGATTAGGGAATTAAATAAAAATGAAAGTTTTTATACTTTTACAGACATATTAAATTTAAGTTCTGAAAAGCAACTGGAACTTAATCAAGAGTTACAAACAGTATTAAATAAATATAAAAATGTATTAAATAAAGAAGAAAATATTAAATTCAATTTAGAGGAAAACATTGAATTATTGAAAAAATGGCTTTCTGAAGATATAACTAATGAAACTATCTCTAGGTATCATTTATCAATAGAAGAAATTGGTAAGTTAATGTTTCTTAAAAATAGGGGGAGTTTAGGTAAAACATTGACTTTAAAGAAAGATATGATTATTTTACTTACTGCATTAATTGTCAAGGATGAGAAAAAATTAGTAAAAGATGTATTTATGGAGTTTGAGAAAAGAGGAGTATATTTCGATAGGTATACCAAAGAAGAAATAATGAATTTTTATGAAAAAATGAATATTCTAGATAAAAAAAGTGATAGTGGAGAGGTTAAGTATGTCAAGCCAGTACTATAAGTTTTTAAATAGAGAATTATTAAATTACTTCAAAGATAGTCATGTTAGACCAGGTGATAGATATTTTTTAATATTAAATAGTGATAATGAGTTAAATAACTTAAAAAAAGCGATAGTAAACAGTAATGAAGAAAATTTAGGGGATTTTAAATCACATGAATTTGATTTTGAAACTATATATTACAATCTTAACAATCTGAACGTTATCTTTGTTTTTGCGAATGATGGGATAACTCATGATTTCTTAGTTACAATTAGGAATAAGGTTTCCTTGCAAAAAGATGAGTGGAGTAATTCAATTGTTGTATTCATGATAAAAGAGGACTTGGATAGTATAACTGGTGGAGCACTAGATTTATCTAAAAAAGGTGCTCCATTTCATACAGCTTCGTTACGAAAAAATTTAAATCACATACTTGAAAATAATCATAATAATCTTGAGGAGTATGAAAAATCTATTTTAGACTTTGTAGTAAAAAATAAATTCGGTGATGAGTTTGTAAAATATACGCTTATGGATTTCGAGGCTGTATTCAGTATTATTGAACAAGGGCAAATAATTGATCAAGATTATTATAATTTAGGTATTTTTAAAGACAAACAATTAAAATCATTTAAAGGGACTCAAGTTGAAAAAAGATTAGAGGAGAATAAACAATTATTTGATTCTGTTCAGTCAATACACGACAGAGGCAATGTGAAAGAACAAATCGAGGAGAAATTTGCAGGCAACACGACCAATTATTTAACTAGCAATAATTGGTATGACACTGATTTTGAGTATGTCAAGCGTAGTAAAGAATCTGCAGATGAGCTTAAAAGGATAAAACTAGATTTTTTAGAAGATGAGTTTCTAAGTCAATTTGACGATATGATAGAGGTGTGGGATAAACCTTCTGGTAATACTAAAGTTAAAACAAGAGAGCGTAATATTATTATTTTTAAAAATCATCAGATTCTTAAAGATATTAAATTACCATTTAGCAAAAATACTGATTTAAATTCAATTCACGTTATTAAAAGAGGTATTAAATTATTAAACTTAACAGAGAATAACCAGGAAGCTAAGGTTAATTTTAAAACAAGAAATAAAAGCAATTTAATTATTGATTGCTCTAATTTGAATGGCAATGATGAGCACTTTTTTGAATTTACTTATAAACATGATAATAAAAATACTCTAACTTTCAAGTTCAGGATACTAATCGTGAATTTTGATAGTAGCTTAATAGAAAATATAAAAACAAGATATAAATTAAAATATGATTCTAAAAGTAAGTTAGTTGAAATAAATTTAGATAGTAATGAGAACATACTTTCATTTAACAATAATAATCAAGATATAAAAAAGATTTATAATTGTGAAGAAAAATATTCTTTAACTACATATTCTAAATTTGATTTTTCTCCATTAATTAATAAAGATGAAGATCAAATAAATTTATATTTATTAATTAATAATGTAACTTATAAAGTTAAATTAAATGATATTGCTATCAAGCCTACGCCAGTTTCAAGTTTGAATTTAATTCGTTATGTATATGAACAAAAAGATTCAATGAAAGTAAAAGATAATTTAGTAACACATGGAACTAATGAATATTATTTATATAAAAATTTTAAAAACGTAATTCAAATAGAGAGAGAAATGCTAGCTAACAATTTTACCAATGGGGAAATTATTGGGAGCAAGTTTTATGGAGAAAATTTAGATTTAAACCCTAAAATTTTACAAAATTACCAAAATTTCTGTGATTTAATTATTAAAAAAGAATCTGTTCCTAGTTTAATTTATTATGATGATGAAATCATGGAAGCTGGATTAAAATATTGTGAATCTGTTGAAGAAGAACTTAACAATTTAGCTGATAACGAAAAGATTGTTGATAATAATATATTAAATATTCATAAATTAGGGTTAATTGATGACGGTGATCATATTTATTTTACTTCTTTACACCCACTTTTAATTAGGTATGAAATTGAAAAGACTAAGCAACTAAAAGAGCAAAAGATAAATGAAAAAGTTTTTAGGAAATACAATCCTGTTGGCTTATTACCGTTTTTTGTTGATAATAATTCAAATTACTACTTTGCTAATCTTTCAGAAGAAAGTTTTAGATGGATAGTTTACAAACCCTATGAAACCACCAATAAAATGAGCGCTGATAAAACTCGATTTATTATCAAATCAAGATTATATGATTTTAAACAACATTTTAAATATTTATTTAGTGTGAATCCTAGTTTTTCTCTTAAAACAAAGTATGTTGAGGTTAATGATTATAAAGTAATACTACAAGGTACAATAGAATTCTTATTAAATGAAATAAGGAATTCTAAGTCTTTACACCAAGTAAATCCAATAGATATTTATATAAATAAAAATGATAATTTAGATTTTATGTATGAATTATATAATTTGAAAAGCTACAATGAGCTTCAGGATTTATACGATGTCTTTATACCTAGTAAAGTAAAAAAAGATTATGAAGAAGAAGATATTATAGATGCTATAAAAGAAAAAATTAATATTTTCGTTGATAATGAAAAAGGTCTTTATCATATTACTTTTTATAACTTTAATCAAGACCCTCAATTTAGTACTAATAATATGAAAGAGATTAATGCTTCTGTAACGGACAGAGGATTACTTTCAAGTATTAGTTACACTAAGTTGGGTAAGACTTATCTTTCTGGTTTCGGTATAGCTGGCATTAGAGAAGCCACACCTTTAATTCAGAGTGCCACATTGTGGAATAGTTTCATTGCAAGTAATCAAAATCATCAGTTAAATCCTTTCAAACACAATGAGGGTATTGTGAATAATGTTATCAGTCTTGAAAATAAAAATTTAGATTATATATTTGATAACACTAATTGGGTGACGTTTTTAGACCCTTCAGTAGATTTATCTTACTTTAATAGTGATCAATATGATTTATATGTGATCCATTACAATGATCAGACTTCATCCTTTAATTATGAATCCATTACAGTTACTAATGATACGCATCAGTATGGTAATGTATTGAAAGAGTTTTTAACTAAAGTTAATGTTGATTACACTCCACAAAATATTGAAAATATCATTAGGTCTTTTAATATTCTGAACGGTGAATGGTTATTATCAGTAATAGGTAATAGAAGTTCTAAGAATATAGCTAAAGATCAATCAGTGCGTGAAAAGCTTAGTATTATATCAGCTTATAAACAAGTATTAGCTGTTTTGGATAATGAAAAGATTAAATGGATTCCCATTTCATTAGAAGAAGTTATAAGGGTTAGTAGACAACAAGGCCTTGAAGCTAGCTCAGATATCTTCTCTGCTAAAGAGTTGGGTTACAATGGTACTATTTCTGATGATTTATTGTTTATCGGTTTGGAAAATACAGAAGGTATATTTAAAATTCATTTAATGCCTGTTGAAGTTAAAGTAGGTTTAAAAAACAGTGGAGATGTTGAAAAAGCAAAAAACCAAGTAGTTCATTTATTCAATTTACTTAATGAAGAATTAATTACAACATCAAATAAGAATTTGACTCAAAATTATTATAGACAATTTTTCTTGAATCTATATTTTGGAAATGTTAAGAAATTTTTAGACAATGGAGTGTTAGAAGACAATGAGTTAATAAATTTATACAATAGAAGAGCAGAAATTCTAAATACCGAGGTTTACTTTACTTCTGAACTAAATTTACGTTATGGAAAAGGTCTAATAGTACTGTTTAATGAAGATAATAATTATAGAAAATTAGTTTTAAATGATGAACCTAAGGTAATCGAATTGAATCTTACTGAATTGGACGCTTATGTAGATTCTGAAAAAGAATTTTCAACTTTAAAGAATGAAATACACAATAATGAAAAAGGTATAGATATTAACCAACTCTTAACTAATCAAAAATTTATAGATAATCAAGATGACAAAATGAGAGATACTAAAAATAGAGTTGATAATGAACAACTTAAGTCTGAGAAAACCTCAGAAGAAGATACTTCATCTAAAAATTTTGATTCAGATGGTCGTAGTAAAAATGACAATTCTAATGGAACAAATGTAAATGACCAAAAGGATTATGATAAGAAATTTATTTTAGAGGATATTAGAATACTACTAGGTAAAATAAAAGGTAGTAATCAAAATTTATATTGGGAATTCGGGCATCCTAAATTACCTAATCGACACTTATTAATTAGTGGCAAATCGGGTCAAGGTAAAACTTATTTTATGCAATGTTTACTATATGAGATGGCAAAAAATCAATTAGATAGTCTAATTGTAGATTATACTGATGGATTTTTAGAAACTCATTTAGAACCAGAGTTTTTATCTAAGTTAGGCAATAAAGTTGAAACAAAATTTATTTTCAAAGACAAGCTTCCTATAAATCCTTTTAAAAAATACGAAATAGATTTAGGAGGATTTACTCTACCTGAAGAGAATGATGATATAGCTGATAGAGTAGTACAAATAGTCGATTTCGTATTTAAGTTAGGTATTCAACAAAGTAGTCTATTGAAGGAAACTATTAAAATTGGGTTAGATAAGTATGGAGATGATTTTACATTTACTAAATTAAAATTAATTTTAGCGAATGAAGAGAGTACAAATGCAATTAGTTTAATTGGAAGAATAAGTAAACTATTAGATAAAGATCCTTTTGTTTACAATGATACTGATTTTTCATGGTCCAATGTCTTTAATAATCAAGGTAAAGTCCATATTATGCAATTAAAAGGATTTGTTCCTGATATACAAAAAATAATAACAGAATTCTTGCTTTGGGATATGTACAATTATACTGAGAGGGAAGGTAATAAAAATTCACCTGTACCAGTTTTATTAGATGAGATGCAAAATCTTAATCATAAAGAAAGTTCTCCTACTACTAAGATATTAAAAGAAGGAAGAAAATTTGGTTGGTCATCTTGGTTGGCGACACAATCTATAAGCTCTATTAAAAATAGTAATGGAGACATATCAGCACTATTTAATGCTGCACAGCAAATACATTTTGCACCACCGGAGGACCAAATACCATTTATTAGTAAAAATATTGCTACTAATAATGAAGAACGAAGAAGAGTTGAACAAAACCTTTCAAATTTAAACAAAGGACAATGTATTGTTAACGGTTATTCAAAAATTAACGGAGAATTAAAAAAAGTGGTTGAAACGATTGATGTTGTACCACTAGAATATAGAGATTAAATTGAAAAATATGCACTTAATAAAGTTGATTTTAAATCTACTTTATTAAGTGCAATTTTTGTTTTTCGCTATATATTGATCCTAGTAAATATGATATATTTTAATTAAATTATTTATATTGGGTGATAGTATGGGGTATCAAAGCGAACATGCTTTAGAA
>VNIU01000315.1_pt1 | contig 22610 bp, 39 predicted proteins | sample 7248601 | NCBI WGS metagenome assembly VNIU01 (sample SAMN12251564, study PRJNA551026) | human skin metagenome | isolation source: skin samples from healthy patients and patients infected with Netherton Syndrome | host: Homo sapiens | place: France:Paris
GGTTTTATGTAAAGATGGCAAATCACCACAATCATACCATGACGATGTAAAATGTTGCAACACAACATTATGATTTAATGTATTTTTAAACCAATTAATCAGCGGCGCAATTTCAGTTTGATTGTTACCAACTAAAGTCCAACATGTATTATAAAATGAATCCGTATTATCATCAAAGCGATATAAACCGATTAATGTTTTATTTGTTGGCGGCTGTTCAATTTGTTTATCATACATAAGTCCGTTTTCATCAATCATACACCATCTTGACCAATCGGATACTTCAGCAACACCTAAATGCATATTTTGTTCAAGCGGTTTATTAAAAAAATTATTGATTGCTTCTTCAGAATTAATTAATGTATCGCCTAACCATACTACAACATTGTCTGCTTTCATATTATTTGTTTTATAATATGAAATTCCTGAATAAATTGCTCCTAATGGTCCATCAAATTTTTTATCTTGACTTGTATAAAATACATTTTGATGATATCGTGATTCAATATAATTTTTAATATCAGGAATATCACCACCGACGATAACAATATCGCATGAAATTTTTTCCAGTTTTTTCAAAATTCTAGCAAGAATTGGTTTTCCACAAACTGGAATCATCGCTTTCGACATTGTTGCAGATAATGGCTGCATGCGAGTTGCTAAACCAGCAGCTGGAATAATAACAAGAGTTTTCATATTTTTAATGCTCCAGAAATTCTGATTTGTTAAATTTTTTTCAATAGTTTTTGATGTCTAGGATAAACATGTAAAGAACCAACATTATAATGAATAGGTTCTTCTTGAAGACTTTTATATTTACCGCGCAATTCCGTTAATAGACGTTGATAAATTTCTTTATGAAAATATAAATCATTATTAAAACCAAATACAGCATCACAAGATCTTTGATACACAATGTAAATTAATTTATTATCGCGAATAAATTGATGTGTATATGCAGTACAAATAAAATCAGACATTCCGTTTGTTACCGCATCTTTATGAATTGATGGTCGTGTATAAATCATCATCGCCTGACGAGTATTTTTATCTTTTAATAATTTTTGTTTTGCGTTTTCATACTGTGAATGATTATCAATTGAATAAATCAAATAACCATAATTTGAATTAATATAACCGTTTTTATCGGCAACCTGTTTCCAAATTTCAGGTGTACCTTCAGGAATATCATATACATTTAATGACATTGAATCATACCATTTCATTTCACGTTTTGCGTAATCAAGATTTGGTTCACGTAAAATAAAATTTTCGTCACAAATAAAATTAACATTGATTAATTCGACCATGCCAGTTTCATCTGGTTTAGCGTTTTTTAATTGTTCTCTTATTGATTGAATATTGTTTTTCATAATTTCCTTTTAGTTTGTATAATAAACACATTCATATAATTTATAATCTTGGCTCATTTTTGATGGTGCAAGATTACGCATTTTTCGTAAAATTACATAATCAAATTTTCGTAGTTCGTTTAATTGTTTTAATTTATTTTCAGAAAAATAATCAGTATATACGATATTTCCATTTATTTTTGATAAATTTTCAAAAAATTTAATATTATCAAATTCGTTATGTTTATAAGTTTTAGAATTAATATTTTCAGTCGTATATGGTGGATCTAAAAACCATAGAACATTTTCATAATTTTTATATTTTTCTATTATATTTGAATAATTTTGATTATAAATTATCAATTCTGTTAATTTTTGTTTTAATATGTAAAATTCTGTTTTATTAATTATTCTTATTTTACTATACCCATATCCTTGATTAAATCCATTTGGTCCAACTCTAAACATTGAATTAATAGAAGCAGCAGAAATAACAAAATAAAATAGACCCAATAATGATTCGTTGGAATTAAAATATAAAGAATTAAAATAATTTCTGCATTCATAATATTCATTTTTAGCAATATCATTTCTATCATTTATATTTTTATAATTATTTTCGATATATTCATAAATTTTTAATAAATCATCATATTCAGAATTAATAAATGCATTAATAATTAATATAATATTTTTATCAATATCATTATAAATTATTTTATCATATTCAACATTTAATGAAATACTAGCTGAGCCACCAAATAAATCTATAAATGTTGTAATATTTTGGTAATTTGAAAAAATTGATTTTAATTTATCAATATAATTATATTTAGAACCAGGATATTTTATTAAGCGTAATTTTTCCATCTTAATCCTTTAAAATGTTGTCAATAATGTTTTTGCGATTTTCATCATTGAAATAATCTGTTTGTGACCAATCAATAATGTGTTTGTTTTGAATTTTTGATGCTGAAAAGAATTTCTTAAATAACATTGTTTCATATTGCATCGTATGTTCAGATGTTGATAAAGATTTTCCATCTTCACGTTCAAGTCGATTTTCAACAGAATCAAGCAATAATACCGATGTCCAAATTTCAGGTCGAAATATTGATTGTTCTAAATAAGTTAAATGTTTTTCTTTATATACAATATCTCTATACATTTGACCATATACATATTCGCCGATATATGATCTATCCAAAAATATAATATCAAATTTATCAGATAACCTTTCAGCATTTCTAATTAAATTATAATTATATTCAAGTTGATTGAGAACAATTTGTTCTTTAGTTAGACCGTGTGTTTCAGGTTTACCTGAATGAATAATAACATAATTTTGAATATTATGTGTATTAATAATTTCATTGATTAAAGATGATTTGAAGTTATTATCAGGTCCTTCAAATAGAATAATTTTAGCCATTAATGTTCATTCCTTTTCTTAATAAGTCATACATATATTTAGTTGTTATTTCTGTGGTTATTTTTGGAACATATTTTTTGAAAGATTCATAGTCAGAATCCTTCACAAAATTTCTTAATTGTGTTGCTGAAATAGAATTTTCAATATTATCAGAATTTCTATTATTACCAATTATAACATCAATCTTAGCAAATTCAAATTCTTTTTTATTATAATTTTCAGCAATTCTAGTAAATTCTGAATATCTATCCTGACCACAATAAAGAATAAGATGAGTTTCAGAATCAGAATTCTTTTTCAAAATATCAAGAATTGATTTAGAATAAGGATCATCAATAAACGCTTCGTGGTATTTTGAAAATATATTTTTTGCTAATTTGATTTTATCATTATATTGAAGTGGATTTTTTGTTGTATCATATTTTTGCGACAAGTAAATTTTCATTTCGGAATTTGGAAAAAGATTTGCCGTCATAAACATTCGATTGAATAAATTTTCGTGTGCTGTTGTAAACCCTGAACACCGTGAATATGTCATAACAAGAGTTTTCATAATATAGTTTTTCCATTTAAAAAGTAATATTATTTTTATCATGATTTCTGCAGAAATCATCGTTGATATTAATGAACCACCGCAAATTATTTTCAAGAATATTAAAATGATTTTCAATAAAAATTTTATCTTTATTAAATTTTCCTTTCCTATCGAATTTTTTAATAATTGAAATATATCGTTTTTTCAATGCATGATTATAATCATAATAATTTTTATCAACATTAAATTTCCAAATTACATTAACCATCGAACACCAAAATGCTTCGGCTAAAGACTTAATTTTTAAATGATTATTATCGTCATCAGCATAACCATTTTTAGACTGATTTTCAATTGAAAATTTTGTTAATATAGTAATAAAATCTTTATCCGAATATTCATAAATAATTTTATGTAATTGTTTTGGTGTGTATTTCATTTTATGTCCTTATTTCAAAAATACAAAAGTATTTGTTTTAACATTTAACATAATATATTCCTTTCATCAGTATCAATCAATTTATATGTTTATTATATACCAAAAAGAAAAAAATCTGCAATATAAAATTACAGATCTTTTGTATATGAATTGTAAACTTAAAAATATCTATTTCATAAATACAACACTATGCGTTTTTGCATTTTCTCTTGATTTTTTATCAAATGAATATACATCAATAATGGAATCAACATAGTTTTTATCAATTATTTTGCTAAAATCAATTTCAGCTTTTGTATAACAAATATAAGAATTAACTTCATTAAGGCTTTCGTCATTTTTAAAATCATATGTTTTAATATCATTTGCATTTTTGAATAAAAATACAGAATCAGAAGAAGATGAAGCTAAGTAAAGATATTTGAATTCATTTTTAATTAATTTTTTTCTAAGAATTTTTGTAGTAAGTATTGGTTCATTAAGAACAGAATCATCAAAAGCAAACGATTCTGTTGTTTTAACAAATCTATCAGATACTGATTTTGATACAGAAACAAAATCATATCGTTTTTCAGTTTTATAAAATTCAACCACTTTTACGAACATTTTTAATTTTTGTTTTGATTCTAATTTAGATACTATTAATAAATCGTCTTCATTATTACGAAATGAATAGGTATTTTTATTAAAGATTAATTTTGTATATTCACCAAGATACTTATAAAGAACATTAGTTTTTGAATCTTTATAAAATTCACCAACAACCAAATCAACAGGACCAGATTTTCTTAATTCACAATGAGTTTTATATTGTTCAGAAGAAGTTAAAATTAATTCTGCTGAGTTGTTTTTACCCCATACACATTCATCTTCAATAAGACCATTATTAACTTTTGAATTAATGCAAATGTTTAATAAATTATCTGCAGAAATTTCCAGTTCAAAACCACGCGGATCTAAAATGCGATACCATTTATTAGAAGTTGAGTATCTTGAAACAACATCAATAATTTTAAAACCGGTTAATGGAATATTATCAATTTCTTCACCAACACACGGATTTTCAATTTTATTCCAATAGGTACCTTTTGACCAAGTATCTACCGTTTCACGTTGTTTTTTATTATTGGCATCGCAGATAAAACCGAGTTTTGTATTATCTTGTTCGATTTTATAATTGATATAAAGTTTTGGATAAATCATAATTTATTCCTTCAGTAATTTATAAATTTATTATATCTTAAATAAAAAGTATCTACAATATAAATCATAGATAGTTTTGTTATTTTATGTTAATTTTCGTAAGTATACTTTACTACGTTCAGATAATTATTATCATCATACTCAACATAAAATATTGAATAATTAAAAGAATTTGATGAATATCCTTTATAGTATATGTCAAATGGAAATGGCAACTTAAACGGTTCATCAAAAATATCAGAAAATTCCATATTTCCGTTATGAATAACTTTTAATAAAAAGAAGTATTTTAATAACATTTGAGCTGTTTTATCAGATTCAGAAGAAATAAAAATCACATCACCATACATTAATTTACCAATAGTTAATTCTATACTAGCTCGTGATCTTATTTGTACAAGAAATAACACTTTTTACCAATCTCCACCTGAACCACCACCACCGAATGAACCACCATCACCTGAATAAGAACTACTGGAATCAGATGAACTTGATGAATATGAATTGCTTGTGTAAAAATCAGTATATGATGAATATGAATTATCATAAGATTTTGATGAACTACTAGAATTATTGTTAGAACTTGATGAATTATTTGAAGAAACTCGTGATATAAGTTTTTTCTTCGCTGCAATTCTATTGTCATTATATTCATCAATCAATTTATAGATTTTTTCTTTGATTATTTCTTTTTCTATATTTTTAGATGAATCATATTTTTCAAGTTGTTGTAATGCGGATTCATAATAATTTTCATAATTATTTGATATGTTAGATAACAGATTTTGTTTATTTTTTATATATCTACGAGTATCATCAATTTCCAATTGTAACATTTTTGATGAATGTTTTATAGAAAATATTAAATCTTGCAAATTATTCTTTTTTGAAGTAACAAAAAATGCGATAAGTACAATACCAATATTAAGAAAAAATAAAAATTCATTCATTTGGCTAATTCCTTATTTAATGCTACAACAGAATATTCCAATTCTTTTTTTACGCTATCTTTATCGGAATATTTCTCAGTTTTTATTTGATATAATTTTGTTAACCGATCTGTGCTAGATTCAAGAGTTTGTGAATTCAATTCAGACAAATCATTAAAAATTTTTTTAATTTTATCATAATGATTTTCAGTTAAATAAAACTGATTTTTTAAAGTATTATATTCAGAATTTAATGAATCCAATTGTGTTCTTAGAGAATTTTTATTATTTTTAAGAAGTTGCAATTCATTTCGTGCTTTACAATAAGAAATAATAGAAGCTATTAAAAATAGCATTAAAATAAGAGATACAAAAATCATGATATTTTTCCTTATGGTTTATTCAAATATGACCAAAATACTTCTTCTGTACTTTCGTTTGGATTTTTATAGTCACCGCTTTCGTTTGTATAACAACCAGATCCAGATCGGAAAGAAGAAACGTAAATGCATTTTGTTGGCATACCTGCAAATCCGAATGAGTTCTCACAAATTAATATTTGATTATCACATTTATCTAAAATGTCTTGCTTAGGGGTTGCATCTTTAAAAGAATTCCAACTAATCATCATATTTTTTCCTTATCAATCAATTTATATAGTCATTATAACTAAAAAGAAAAAGATCTACAATATTAAATCACAGATTTTTTGTATAAGTATTGTTTTATATTTCTTTATAATATTTTGTAATTTTAATATTATCTATGAATGATGTTTCGTTTAGTACAATTAAATTATGATGAAAAGTGTGATATTCTGATATGTACTCATCAATTGTTTCTGGTATTTCAACAATAGGAAAAAACATATCAAAAATTTTATATTCATCAGATTCTGACAAAGTTGGATTAATTAAAGTTATGACACCGTCCGAACAATAATTGAATAAAAAATTTTGAAATTCTTCTGAACATCTGCTTTTATCAAAATACTTCCATATAAATTTCATTAAAGTTCTAGCTACCATATTTCTGTTGCTAATATCTTTTAAAAATATAGTATCAAATTCAGAAATATTATATTTTGAATGCGGAATAAGCATATGATGATTTTTAATAACTGTTATATAATTAGTCATCATAACTCACAAAATTTTTAGTAATTTTAATTTTATCAAGTGTTTCATCAGATGTAATTAACAGTACGTTATATTCGTTTTCAGATTTTAATAAATTTTCTAATTCATGTTTATAGTTGTTTTCAGTTGTATTAGAAATATTGCATTCATCTTTAATACATAAGATATCATCTTCAGTATATTCATAATCCTCTGAATAAAACACATTATATATCGATGAATTAAATCTTTTATTAGTTTCAAGCAAAGAATAATTCATACAAAACTCAGCAATTACTTTAACACATTCCGTAATATTATTTACTTGAAAAAATAAAATATCGTCATTTGAAATTCCAAAATTTTTTCCAATTACTGTATTATAGGAACTAATCTTTGCTTTATAAAATCTCATAATATATATTTTCAACCTTTTAAAATGAATGAGTGCTCATATCAGAAAGTTTTAGTATCGTTAATTTATTATTATATACTGAAGCGGTATCAATATAAAATTTATTTTGTTTAATTAATGTTTCTTTTAATGGATTATGACCAAAAATTGCATAATCAATATTTTTAATTGGGTTATCAAAAGTAATTTGCTTTCTATCCCAAATAGAATGAGCAATAATATCATGGCGCGCAAACATATCACTAGAATTATACGCTAATAAATTTTCTTTCATAAAGTTCCAATCTTCAAAATATACGCCAGCATGCACAACACCGAATGTTTTATTCATATAATTGATTTGAATTGCGATTGGTAATTTCGCAATTTTATTAGCTAAACCAGAAATAACGTCAGAATTAATTTCGTAATTTAAAGTCCAGTCACCACCATTCTGCAAAAATATTTGAGAATCAGATCCGCCAAATATAAGATGTTTTAAAAACATATCTTCATGATTACCTAAAACAGAATAAAACCATGGCTGATTTAACAATTCTAGAATGCATTCTGGTGCATCTGGTCCGCGGTCAATTAAATCTCCAACAGATACTAATATATCTTTGCTAGTATCAAAATACAACGCTTCTAAGGCCTTATATAATGGCTCAGTTTTCATATGAATATCACCAACAATATATACTTGTTTATCAGGTGATATTGTTAATTCTTTAAAATCTTTTATAGACATTATGTTCCTGTATTATTTTTTAAAATGATTATTTCATTAGTATCAAACATATAACCAAAACCAGCATTTTCATTATTCAAAATTTTATCTAAATCTTCGTTTGTCATAATTTTATCAATATTTTTAATACGGTCAGCTAACTCTTTTCTTTTATTGTCGAGTTTAATTTTTTCGCAACCTTTGATAAATTCATTAAGTAGATATGTTTTATCTAAAATTTGAAATTCATTACAATAGATTCTGAATTTTAATTCATCAATCATTGATTCCCACATTTCCGTTTCGCGGATTTCAATAACGAATTTATTTTTACAATTATTAGATTCTTGAATAATCTTAACATTCAGATTATAAAATAATGGATAGCAATCATCAGGTTCGAATACTTCCATGATATTTTTATTTGTTCTCATTTCATTTTCAAACAATTTTTCTAATTCTAAAGAATCAATGATTTGCAATGTTTTCATGTAATTTTATCCATAAACTTTAATTTGTGATTCATTAATAAATTTTTCAATTTCTTCTGGATTATCAGTTATATAATATGAAATTAATTTAGATAAATTATCCTTGGTTCCAGTCAATAAAATATAATCTTTAAAACCAACCGTTTTAATATCATAATATTTTTTATTTTCGGAAATAGTTTCATTTAACGTAGTTTCGTCCATTTCACAATCAATTCTAATTGTAATTAAATTAATCATAATATTAATTCCTAAATAATTTTAATTAATTATAAACAAAAATAAAAAAGAGTACAACTAAAAAATCGTACTCTTTGTATATAAAATGTAAAAATTTAATTATTATTAACTTCTTTTAATAAATTTAATAATTTTTTAAATCTATCTAATTTAACTTCATACCCTACAATTTCCATTTCATATGTACGAAGATAATAATTATAATCTTCAGTAATACCATTTTTCCATGCATTGAAACTAGATATTTCTTTAGAAATTATCATACGGTCAGATGATTCTTTTATATCATTAATAATATTGTTTTTAATATTAACAATATGCGAATTATATGTATCAAGCGAATTAACTTGCGATAATAAATTTGTTAATTCAGTTTGTTCGGCAATATAATTACTATATTGATTTTTTGTTTCTTCTAAACAAATATCCCGATATTCATTATATTTTTGTTTGATTTCATCTTCTGTACATTTCATAATATCTGAGTAATTAACATTAAGTTCATGTTGTTTATCTTTAAGTTCATTGACTTTTTGTGTTAAAAAGTCAATTTCTTCTTCTAAACTATCATGCTGAATTACATCATTTTCTTTAAAATATTTAACGGTGTAAGCTAATAAATCCATGATTTTTCCTTATATTATAAATTTGTATTGATTCGTTGAATGTAAAATTGACGAGCAATTTGACCAATTTGAGATTTTACCTTTTTAAAATCAAGTTGTTTTGCAAGAATAATATCAGATTCTTCTTTAATGACATCATCAACAATCCACTTAATAAACACACCTGTTGACTTTTCATCAATTGGTAAATTCATTTCTTTTAGATAATCAATACCTTGTTCCAATCGAGCAGGTGTAACGGTTGCGTCAACAAATTCTTTTGCATTAGCAATTGCAACTTCATCAACCTTTGAAAGTGTTTTTACTTTAGATACAGAATGACGATCATCTTTTACTTTAAATGCGTAACGATCACCATCAACAGAAGTTAACACAATACCTTCACCAACTTCTTTTTCAACACCAAAATATTTACCAACCGGGCATTCATCACCAATTGATGTTGCTTTTTCAACCAGACGATTAATATACTCATCAGGTTTATTAAAATCAATTTCAATAATTTCATGCTCAAACATTAGAATGTTAAAAATACCTAATTCAGCTGAATAAATTCCAGAAACCATTTCAATTGGCAACCATTTTGTTTCATCATTTTCATCAATATATGCAATCGCAAATGCATAAAATGATTTTGGTAATTTAGAGAGTGCTACACCTTTTTGAATACCTTCACCAGCAAACTCACCAAAGATATTAATTTGTTTTGCTGTTTTCAATTCTGGTAAAGCATTTTTCAAATTGGTAATAATGTCTTTAAAAAATTTAAGACGTTTTGGTTCATTTGACCACGCAAAAAATCCAGCGTTATCCTTTGTTAATGAAAGCAAGTTGTTTCTTGATTGAACACCAAATTCACCCGAATCGGTTAGCGATACACTAGCATTAGTTCCATGCAATTTTGTTGTAACCATAAATTTAATAGTTGGATATACAACATCATTTTTAAAAATTACATTTCCGTTTTCATCTTTACCTGCATATCTTGCACGATCTTTTACATTTTTAACAACATTGCGATATTGTTCAATAGATGGGAATTTTACAAAAGTTGGTTTAGTCATAATTTTCAGTTCCTTTTAATCAAATTTATATTCTTTAAAATCAAATACGTTTACACTATCATCAGTCATTTCAGCCAATGCATTATATACATCCAAATGACCACCTACCAAAACAAAATCTTCAGTTTTAATACCACTAGAATCTGAATCATTTGCAATTTTTGAGATATAGACCTGAATGTTAAAATCATTTTCTAATAAAATAATATCTTCTTCCGAATCTTCAAAATTTTTGGCCAAATACGATGTATAATTAACAGCAATATTACCACGTGTTTGTAATAATAATTTTGCATGATCCTTTGAAATAGAAATGGATTTTAAATCTTTAATAAAAATATAATTCCAATGTTAATCAATTTATATGTTTATTATAAACAAAAATAAAAAAGAGTACAACTAAAAAATCGTACTCTTTGTATAAGAAGTGTAAAAATTATTCAATTTCAATATGATTTATTAAAAACATTTTATGACCAATTATATCAATATTCTGTCTAGATAAATCTAAAATTTCTTTTTCGGTTTTTATGTTATCAATTTTGTTTACTAGATTTTTATAAAAATCTTCATATTTTTTAAATTCATCTAAATAATGCTGTTTCGTTTCAGCTTTTGTCATAATTATATAATCATCATAATCATCAGCATCTTTAATAAAAAATTCTGTGCTTTCGGCTTCAAAATTATATTTTTTTGTTAAAATTTCTTTAATTCGGCTTTTCATTTGTTCAATATGATCGCAATAAAACAGATGATTATCTATTCCACCACCATCGAATTTATCAACAATTGTAATTTGAATAACTTTATTACTCATAATAATATATTTCCTATACAGCCATTGGTGCTTTTAACGCTGGGTGATAACGATAATTAACAATAATAAAATCATCAATTGTCGCATTTTCAAAATCTTCCAATGTTTTAAGTTTTGGATTAATTTGCAAAGTTGTATTTTCAGTTGAATATGGTTTTCTTGATAACAGTTCTTTCACTTGAGAAATATGATTATTATAAATATGAGCATCACCAATTGACATTGAAAGATATCTAGGTGTTTTATTTAAAATACGCCCAAAAATAGATAGCAAAATTGAATAGTTAAGCACGTTAGCTGGCGCACCTAGGAATAAATCTGAACTTCTTTGATACCATTGCAAATCAATATATTCATCTTCAATATTAATTTGAAAAAAACTATGACATGGCGGTAAAATCATTTCATTAATTTGTAATGGATTCCACGAAGTCACCAATAATCTACGAGATGATGGATTTTCCATTGCTTCATTAATAATATATTTGATTTGGTCTAATCCTGATTCATTAAAATCTCGCCATTGTTTTCCATAAATTGGACCAGTATAACCATAAGAATATCCACGTTCAGCTATTCCTTGTTGTTCGTAATTTGCGTCCCACACCGTTTTTTTATTATTATTAAATCTATTTTCTTCACCATGAGCAAGAGCACGTAATTCATTAACATTGGTTGAACCTTTTAAAAACCAAAGTGTTTCAGCAACAAATGTTTTAAATGCTGATTTTTTAGTTGTAATAATCGGAAAACCTTTTCGCATATCATGTTTAATAAATGCACCAAAAATGGATGTTGTTCCAACACCCGTTCTGTCTTCTTTTTTATTTCCATTGTCTAAAATATTTTGCAATAATTCTAAATATTGTTTTTCAAAATTATCATTCATTAATATAATATCCTTTATGCAAATTGGTTATATAGATGTTTTAAATCCTTTTCATGATTTTCAAAAGGAATATTTGAAACGGATTCCTGTTCTTCTAAATAATCAGCCAAAAACGAACAATAATTAATCATATCAAGAGATGTATCTTTTACTGACTCGAAATTTGGATTATTTTGGCGATCCGATACAGCTAATGAGTTTAATCTTTGTGATTTAGTATGAATCATCTGAGCGTATGAAATTAGTCCAAATGGAAAATATGAACGTACTGAGTTTTGCCCTTGATTATAATCTTCAGATTTTTTTAATTGAATTTTTGCTGCTTCAGCAAGATGTTTTACAGGGCCTGCTCTTTTACTTAATTCTTCAACCAATTCTTTTGTTGAAATATGTGATAATGATTGTACTTCGCGCATAATTTTTATTTCCTAAAATTTTTATTATACAAAACCGAATCCGCGTTTTGGTTTTGCTTTTTCTTGTTGACCAATAAATTTATTTTTAATTGCAAATGCATCAGCTAAACACTCAATAGAACTATTATATTCTATATTTAAGTCTTCTGCAATCTTTTTTCCTTGTTCTTCTGTCAATGTTTTAAATTCAATGGTTGCAAAGCACCGGCCGTTTCTAAGCAATGCGTCATCAATTGAATTTAAATTTGGTAAATTGGATGTGAAAATAAATTTCTTTTCTTTGTTTGAAACAATACCATCAGATAGATTTAAAAATAAATCCATAATATCATTACCTGATTCGCGTTTCATAAGAATATCATCAGCATCTTCAATAATCAAAATATTATAATAATCTGATGAGAAAAAATCATAATAAAAACTATTGTCTTTAATGATTTCTTTATTAAATGTAATTTGTGCGTTTTTATCAGATCTTGCAATAATCTGTCGAATTAATTCCGTTTTACCTGAACCTTTTTTACCAGTTAATAATAAAACAGATTCATCTGATTTTAAATATTCATCAATAAATTCATTAACCGAAATGTTATATTTTTCAGTAATTGATGGATAAAAAGCATCTTTAACATTATTAGATTCTTTTACCGAAATTTCATTATATGAAATTCGTCGTTGTGAATCATAACCAATTGCCCAATTAATATAATTAGTTTCTAATTTATGTTCAGAATGTGTTGAGAATTTAATATCTTTTTGTTCTAAAAGTTTTAAAACATCTTTGTATACATCAATAGTCGATTTAATCGCTAAACATAAATCTTCTGAAGATGTAATAGAAATTTCAAAAAATGAATTTAATTTATTTGATTTACTACGGCCAAAAAAATGAATTCGTCTAGTCATTTCATCATAAAAAAATGTAAATTTATCAGAATTTAAATATTCATCATAAAATTTTATAATATTTGCATAATCAAAATATAACCATACCTTTTCAACTGCTGAGTTTTCTAAAAAAGATAAACCCAGCAAAGATAATTTAAATCCTTTAAAATTTTCTAATTGACCAGTCATTGCATTGCCAATTAAAGGATTATTTTCAAAATATTCCAAATCAGTTTTGCAATAATTGTGTTTATGATTTTGAATAACATAATCCTTTAATTTAAAAAATTCATGTTTCATATAAGTTTTTATCCATTTATAATTTTTAATAGACGATCTTTCATTACATCATCCACTTTTAGTTTCTTTAATTTTGTTAATTCTTTTTCCTGCTCTTTAATTTTTTTATCCAATTCTTTTACAGCATCAGCGGTTAATGAATGAACAGGAATTGAAATAATTTTACTAATATTTTCTAAATTAGTTTCATTATAAACTGTTTTAAAATATTCAATCAAATCCTTTTTAGTTGTTTTTTTCAAATCTATTTTATCATTTAATACATCAATAATAAACATCATTTTTAATTTATTAAATGAAACTTGTTCGTTGATTTTATTAACATCAAAATTAAGTTGTTCTTGAATTTTATTAATTCGATAATCTACGAATTTTTTAATAATATCTGTTTTCTTATCAAAAATAATTAAATTAGAATTTTCATCAATAGCGGTATAATTTTCAGTATATGATTGTTCTAATTTAAAATATTTAATGGGATCTTTTGCAATTTCTTTATCTTGCTTAGAATCCACCTTAATAACAAAATTAAAAGACTTAGAACAATTATCATCAAAATCTTGAATTTTACCATCGTTCATTAATTTTGTTAAAATTTCAAAATATTTTTCACGATTATATCCAACAGGAACTTCTGAAATTTCCCAAGTATTTCTACCAGTTCTATTAATAATACCTTGTGTTTTAAATTTGTTATGTTCTTCTGTAATAATTTTACCAGAAAATTCTGGAAATTCTGGAACCAAAATATCATTATCAATATTTTCTTTATTTACGTATTTTAAACAGAGTTTTGCGATATCTTTAGGATTATGCGGTAAATAATTACAAGCAAATCCTACAGCAATACCTTTAATCCCATTTACTAAAACCCATGGAATATTTGGAAGATACGTTAATGGTTCAGGTCCGTTATCAGGATCTTTATCATATTCAAGAACATCAAAATCTTGAAAGTAATCATAAAATTTTTCGTTTAATGATGCGAAAATATATCGTGGCGCGGCAGCTTCAGGAATTAATCTAGTACCAAATGCGCCGTGTTGAGTTAACAATGGAACATTATTATTATAATCCGCAGCAAGAGTAATTACAGCACCCATAGCCGATGATTCGCCATGGTGATAATTCTTTGAAGATAATGAACCACCAATTTCAGCGACTTTTGATTTTTTATTTTTAAAATCATTCAACATTACATAAAGAATTTTGCGACCAACATTTTTTAATCCATCAAGATAACATGGAATTGCTCGATTTTCAATAGTATACATTGCATATTCTTTATAATCATTATCAATTGCTTCAGTAACAGTTTTATAAGTCATTATATATTCCTTTTAATTTCCAATTAACCAATCTTTACGTAATTGCGCTTCGCGACCGAATGCTTTCTCTAATGATATTTTATAATTATCATCAAGTTTAATAATTATTTCTTTTGGTTGGTCAATTACAGTTTCTTTATATTCATCAGGCGATAAAGAACCTAGACCTTTGATATAATCAATTTCATAACCCTTTAAAGATGTTTTAGCGGCTTCAAATTCTTCAAATGTATAAAAATACTTAGAAGGTTGATTTTCCTTTCTAGCAATGAATAGAGGTGTTAAAAGTCTTGAAATACGACCTTGATTAAAAAGATCTGGCCATTGAGAAAAAAATTGAATTAATAAACATTGAATATCAGAACCATCAGGGTCCATATCCGTCATAATACGGATTTTACCATAATTTAAAAAAGAAGAACCAGTTTGCCGAATAATATTGGTTTGATTTTTATATTTTTTTAAATTTGCATCGTTAGCTGCAATTTTTTTTATTTCCATATTTTAAATACCTACGTAATTTACATAACCACAAACAGGACATTTAATATTAATGCCAACTTCATTATATTGAGAAACTAATTGACCTTCATGTTTATAAAATGAAAAAACCGAATTACATGCTGAGCATTTATTATTAAATTCTCTTTGAGACATAGTTTCTGATTTTATTTCTTTTGAATTGTATATAATTTTCATATTATCCTTTAGTATACTTTTCAATTAATTGTTCTTGTTTTTCCGAATTTGGACGAACACTAAATGTTTTTAATAATTTATTATAATAAAATTTTATGTTATGTTGATTTAAATATTTTTTTGCATCCAACTCTTCTTTAGAGTTTTTAACTGTCATAACGTATTCAAATTCTGCTGTATTACTTAAATCAATTCTCTTACGTTTAACATCTGAAAAATGTCCTTTAATATAAACTTGCGTCATAATATATTTACTACCTTTAAATATGTTTTAAATTAAATTCTGTAGTTGTTTCGTGACTTTCGTAAAAAGAACTTTTTGATTGAGCAAGAATTTTTGGCTGATTTGGAAAATGAGTAAAATCTACAGTATAAATTTTATATTCTGCTTCAATATTTTCGGTACCCATTTCATATTCAATTTCTACATCTTCTTCAATAATAATACCTTGATAACCAACGTAGTGAGAATCATTTGTGTAATAATTAATATTTGGATTAGTGTTAGAAATAATTTCTACAGTATCACCAATTTTAAAATTGCTCATAATATATTTTCCATATCAATTAATATATATGATTTATTATAATCGTATTTGATAAAAAATAAAATTTATTTTATGTAATCTTTTGCAATTTTTTCAAATAACAAAATTTCAGATGGAAAATATAATTTAATTTCATTAACATTAATTTTTGGCATATCGAAAATGGTCATAGCTTTAATAATTTCGCGTTCAATATTTGCTAAAAATACAATCATATAATTGTATTCTAAATTAAAATTAAAACCTAATTCATTTTCAACATATTTTAAAAAATTATCAAATTTTTTGCTTTCATCTTTTTTATAATCATTTGCCGCATTAATGATATTTGTAACTCGTATTTGTAATTCTTTTAATTTATCAATATTATGACGGTCAAAAATAAAATGCGATTCGATTTTATTCAATTCGCAATTATCATTAGATGATATAAAATATTGCATTAAAAATTCTCTCTTAAAATTAAAATTTATTTAATGATAACTTTATAACAACAATTTTTCTTTTAAAAAACTCATTTCTTTTCTTTATATCCTTCGATGTATTGTTTATTTGGAACTTTATAATTTTCCAGAAGTTCATCGTCATTTAAAAATTTTAAAAATCTTTCATCTGGATTCAAATTTTCAAATCCAGGTAATTTTGACAATTCTTCATTAGTTGGAATTCTATAATTATACGGTTCATCATGAATAGCATGTTTAATACTTTCAAACGCTTCGTCTGTCATAACAAAATCGTGTTCGTCAATCATTCTTATATCCTTCAATATATTGTTCATTTGGAACTTTAAATTTATCTGGCGTATTTTTAAAACCTAATTTTAAAAATTTGATTAATTGTTCTTTTCGCGTTAAACCTGCAAAACCATCCATTTCAGCGAATTCTTCAGGTTTCGGAAATCTAATATTATATTTATAACCATGAATTGAATTTTTAATTGATTTAATAACTTCTTCTGTAATAATATCATTTTTCATTATTAATACTCAAAACGATTTTTCATTTTTTGGACTACATCATCTGGTACATTATGAACATTTTTATAATTACCATTTGCAATCAGAATAGTAACTTCATAACCAGAATCTTTTGCAGCATCTGAGTAGTTAACATATTCCCATTTGCGAGTAAAAGTATTTGCAACAATAACTACATCAACATTACGGTCATTTAATGCATCAAGAAAATCACTGAAACATTTTTGATGGTTTCGATGTAGTTTAGTTGCATCAAATTTGTATTCACCATCTACCATAAAATAATTATCAGTTTCAAAAATTTTAACTGTTTTACCTTCTAAAGAATGCAGACCCGCAATTTTTTTAGCAAGCGACGATTTTCCAGAACCAGAAACTCCGCGAATGATATAGACTTGTTTATTCATAATAAAATATCCTTTAAAAATAATTTATATGTTTATTATATATAGAAAATAAAAAGTCTACAATCAAAAAATTGTAAACTTTTATAAATATAAAAACATCGTTTAATTAAAAATTCTTTATGATTATATATCACCCATTTTACGTATTTTCAAATTTATTAATGCATCATATCGACTCATATTATAAATTATTTTTTCACCAATATAGTTTTTACAACAATTGAGTTAGATGTTTCATCATAAAAACATTGATAACTAATTTCTTTTGTATTAATCACAAATGAATTTTTTCCATGACGAGATGCTAATTTATTCATTTCAAATGGTGACATAAAATCGGCATAATTTACTTCACCATAATTTTGAATATCTTTTTTTACAAAAATAAGTGGATTATCTTTTTCGTACGAAAACAACTTTAAACGGTATCGTTGTAAAATTCGTTGCTTTGCATGATTTGTTAATTTAATCGGAAGTTTTTTAAAATTCTTAATACGATAAATCGGATGCATAATATCAAACGGATTCCTTATAAACAGTCGCGAAATTTGAATAAGTTTCTTCATGCATATTTAACACACATAAACATTCGCTCATTGTATTTTCATCATAAATTTCTAAATAATCATTTAATTTATTAATATACCCATCAATTGGAAAAAAACCATATAATATTGGCATAAAATCTAAATCTCTATATTCTATTTTATAACCAAATACTTCAAACATAGAACGTTTATATTTGTTACGAATATATTTGTATTCATTAAATTTTTTAGGTAGAAATTTATAAATTAACTTTTTAGAATTTTTGTTTTGAATTTCTAGAGCTTTTGCATCTAAATAATCTTCAAATTTTTTTTCTGCTAAAGTTTTGATTTGTTCTAATTTATTTCTGTATAAAATAATATCGTGTTTACTTGTAAAGGTAATTTTTACATTATTATTTGTTGCATAAACTTTCATATTATAATTCCTCAGTTACTGTAAATTTTATCACGAATTGCAGATAAAATCATTAATTCATATTCAGAAAATGATTGTGTGGATTTGATGTAAAACTTAGTAATTAATTTAGGATATTTTTTAAGTTCTGTCATGCAAATGCATTTAAGTTTATAGATACGACCATTTACAAAAATTTTAATTTTTGCGAACAAAACTTTTTTAGATTTACGTTTTAACTTAACAGAAATAATCATAATATAAATTCCATCAATCACAATATGATTAAATTATACACTAGATAATAAAAAGAACAATATAAAATTGTTCTTTTCTGTTTAACTTTAGTAACAATTTATAAAAATTCTGATACTTTATATTCTTTATCGTTGTGTACAACAATATCGTTTCTTGCAGCTATATATTTTATATCATCTATTGTTATTTCAAATAATTCATCAGGATCTTCATTAACATTTGAATCATAAAGATTTAAACCAAGAATACCCATTAATTCTGCGTATTCTGTATTATGCGCAATTTCTTCCTTTTTTAAACCATTAATATTAACAACTTTTCCGCGAAGAGCATACGCACCATGAACATCTGGTTGACGAGCTGAAAGGAATCCAGAAATTGCACTCAAACCTTCAGCAATAGTTATTGATTTTTGTTCACTATTTTTAGAAGTTGCTTCAATATGTTTATCTGATTTAATTTTTTTGGAATTTTTTAATGCATTTTTTGCAGCTCGTTTTTCCGCTTGTTCCTTTTTATATAAAATTGCTTCAATCATCGGATTAATAATTTCATCAGTTGAAATAATTTTTTTCACAATTTTTTGATAATCAATATCATTAAAAAAGCTAGAAATTTCCGATTGAGTATTTGTTAGACGTTCTTTAGACTGAGAATCAAATTTTGGATTTATAAAACCATTTACCCATACACCTAAAATTAAATGTTGCTTAATTTGATTAGGCATTACATCAATTTTCCATTTTTTCTTGATCATTGGTCGTAATTCAGAACAAATAGAATTCATAATATAATCAATATGAGTACCACCATTAATAAGATTTAATCCATTCAGATATGAAATAAAACGAAATTCTTGTTCATCGCCAGACGGACCAACAATTAATTTAATATTATTAGAAATAGAAAATGGCAAAGAATTATCAGAAAATTGTTTTGCAATATCAGATAAGTTTCCAGTTTTTATTTTTTCAGAATTAAATGTAAACTGAATTTCAGGATAACATATTTGAATATTGAATAAACGATCTTTAATATAATCAATATGATCTTGTGTTATTTCAGTTAAATGAAACTTTTCAAGATCCGGGTAAAACATAACAGTCGTTCCAGAAGATTTTGTTGCTATTTTTAATTTTGTTTTTATTTTATCAGGGTCACAGTTATCGAAACATTTTACAGATACTTTTCGTTTTGAACCGTCTGATGACTCACCATGAAAATATGTAGAAAAACAATTTGTAGCAAAAGAACCTACACCATTTGCACCGATGGTATTGCGATCATCAGAAAAAGAAGTACCTGCTCTTGCTTTTGTCCACGCAATTTCTGCTTGATAGATTCCATTATGTTCAACAATAGGAATTCCTCGACCATTATCTGAAACTAATACAAAATATGAATTTTTAATTTCGTCTTTTTGTACTTTGATATCAATTTTATTTGCGAATTTAAAATCAGTTCTAATTGCTTCATCAATTGAATTATCAATAATTTCATTAATAATTTTTAACAAACCAGGGACAACTATTAATTCACGATATTTAAAATCTATCATCTGAGAAATACTTTCAGGTGACGTGGAACCAATATACATTCCAGGTCGCATTAAAATATGGTCGCGCTCAGATAATACCTTAAAACCAGCTTCTTTAGACATATTTAGAATCACCCAATAATTTTTTTAAATCAAAAATATTTTTAATTAAGAAACATAAAAACATAATGCTGAAAAATAGATATACATAAGAATCAAATATTAAAAACGCGCAAAAATCGTAAACCATTAAAATACAATTTCCAAGTAATGATAACACTACCGAGCGTTTAATATTTTTTGATGTATAATATATTGAAATAGCAATAAAAATTACTCCAATTAATGGAACAAAACTTAACATTTTAAATTCCTTTTACTTTAGGTTTAGCATTTTGAATACGTTTGCATTTAAGGTTATGCATTTTATTCAGAATAACAAACTTATCTTCTAGTTTTACTTTAACATCTTTAATTGCAATGTATTCATTTTTTGCTTTTTTAACATTTGGATTTAGCATAATTTTTGTTCCTTTTTAGTTTTGACCGTTAGTGAATAAAATCCATGAAATTGCATCTTTAATAACAAATGACCTATTATGTAAAGATTTAATAATATCTTTCACAAATTCTATTTTATCCAATTGAATTCCAATTTTCAAATTTAATTGCACAATATCAGGATATCTTGCAATATGTCGGTCTACATCAGATTTCAAATATTTTTTATTTGGAAAATCAGGTAGACCGGCTTCAATTCTTTCTTCTGTCGTCATTGTTTTTAAAAACCAACCTTCAAGTTGGTCTTCCAAAATTGCCTTTTTTTCTGATAAAACATATAGCATTTTCTTTTCTGCTAATAAAATATTATAATATTTTGAATGTAATTTTGGAATATCAAGAGATGCTCTGCTTAAGTCTTCATTATTAATAATAGAATCAACAGACCATTCCTTTTCAATATCTTCTAATTTCATTATATTGTCCTTCAAATTTAATTTATGTATTATAATACAACATAATCTTAAGTATGTATATCTTTTGTTACTCAATTAATGGATCATTGCCGTATTCCATTTCTTTGTGCATATCTGAAGTAAATTTAATATCATAAGATTGATATTCAAAAGTTGCTGAACAAAATGTTTCTTCTGTTGATTCTGCCTGTGTACTAAACTGAATATCGCCTAAATCAACTGGAACTAAATTGGTAAAAAGTACTTCAGCAAATTTATTTTGTTTACCTGTGTAAAGATGTAAAGTTGCATCAGTATATTCCATTGGTTTTTGACAAAATTCATCGAATTTACGTGGTGCTGATAAACCAACAAACCAATCATATAATTCCTTCCAATTTTCTAATCTTGACGTAACTATAAAATTAATATTCAGTGGTTTAAATTGTAATTTATCTCCACGAATTGGAAAATCAGTAAACGGAGTAGGTTGTCTGGTTGAATTTAAAGACAACCCTGGTAATGGCCAATCGGTTGTTGCAAAAGATACCTTTTCAAGTCCATGTATTTGCAATACTGCGCGTGTATTAGTTGTGTAATTCAAACTTGTTATTTGTGACATATAATACCTTATTTTAATTTTAGATGAGTCTAGATGAATTTCAAATGATTATCCGATAGATTATACATTTATTATTTAAGAGTCTTTTAGAATACATCCAGATGATGAATAATATTTTTAAATTATTTCTTCAGTTACAAAAAAATCTATTGACAAGATTTATTTAACTTTGTATAATGGTTCCACTGGTTCCGTTGTTCCAATACTACCTGTCAGAGAAAAAGAATATATGAGAGCTGGCGCTCTCTATTTAGATAGTTTAGATAGTTTGCCGTGGACGGCAGTAGTTCTAATAGTTCTAAATAGACTAGATGGTAGAAATGGCCTGACGGCCCGAAGAGTTTACTCTGAGTCATTGAGACAGATAATCTAATAATTTAATTAATAGTATTTGAAAAAGAAAGAGAATTGTTTTGTCAGAGACAAAACACAAATTGAGACAAAGTCTCAATTTGCAATTTAAA
>VNIU01000332.1_pt1 | contig 21807 bp, 20 predicted proteins | sample 7248601 | NCBI WGS metagenome assembly VNIU01 (sample SAMN12251564, study PRJNA551026) | human skin metagenome | isolation source: skin samples from healthy patients and patients infected with Netherton Syndrome | host: Homo sapiens | place: France:Paris
GTTATTACCATGCATTTCAATTAAAACATGACGTAATTTCCAATCTTTACTTAAGCGCACCATAGCATCATATACTGATGAGTCGCCATGAGGATGATATTGTCCAATAACGTCACCGACTGTCTTCGCACTCTTACGGAAATTCTTATCATACGTATTCCCACTACTATGCATTGCGAAAAGAATTCTTCGTTGTACTGGCTTCAAGCCATCACGAACATCCGGTAATGCACGTTCTTGAATAATATATTTACTATATCTTCCAAAACGATCGCCTATCACATCTTCAAGTGATAAATCTTGAATTATCTCACTCAATTTGTTTCCTCCTCAGTATATTCTTCAGTTTCTAGTACTTGTACTTCAGTATTATCTAATATACTCTGATCTTCTTGCATGCCAAATTCAACGTGACTTTCAATCCATTCACGACGTGGTGCAACTTTATCACCCATTAAAGTTGTAACTCGTTTAGATGAACGCATTTCATCTTCAATTTGAACACGAATTAATGTTCTAGTTTCAGGATTCATAGTTGTTTCCCATAACTGTTCAGGGTTCATTTCACCTAGACCTTTATAACGTTGCAACATAAATCCTTTTCCTAATTTCTTCTGAAGTTTTTCAAGTTCATCATCAGTCCATGCATATTCAACTTGCTTAGATTTACCTTTTCCTTTTTCCAGTTTATATAATGGCGGCAATGCGATAAATACTCTACCAGCTTGTACAAGCGGTTTCATATACTTAAAAAAGAAGGTTAATAATAATACTTGAATATGCGCACCATCTGTGTCGGCATCAGTCATGATAATAATTCTATTATAATTACTGTCTTCTATTTTAAAGTCGTTTCCAACACCAGCTCCAATTGTATGAATGATAGTATTAATTTCTTCATTTTTAAAAATATCTTCAAGTCTTGCTTTTTCAGTATTAATAACTTTACCTCTTAAAGGTAAAATCGCTTGGAATTTTCTATCTCTTCCAAGTTTAGCTGAACCGCCTGCTGAGTCACCTTCGACTAGATATAATTCATTTTTCTCAGTATTTTTACTTTGAGCAGGTGTTAACTTTCCTGATAATAAAGTGTCTTTACGTTTATTCTTCTTACCTGAACGTGCATCTTCACGTGCTTTACGCGCAGCTTCCCTAGCTTGTTGTGCTTTAATTGCTTTCTTCACTAGAGATTTAGAAAGTTGACCTTTTTCTTCTAAATAATATGGCAATTTATCAGAAACTACTGAATCAACAGCACTACGAGCTTCTGAAGTACCCAATTTAGATTTAGTTTGCCCTTCAAATTGTAACAATTCTTCAGGTATGCGAACTGATATAACTGCAGTTAAACCTTCACGGATATCATTACCGTCTAAATTTTTGTCTTTTTCTTTCAATTCATTGATTCTTCTTGCGTAATCGTTGAACACACGTGTCATTGCAGTTTTAAATCCTACTTCATGTGTTCCGCCGTCTTTGGTACGTACGTTATTTACGAAGCTTAATATACTCTCTGAATATTGATCATTATATTGAAAAGCGACATCTACTTCTATACCATTTGAAGCACCTGTAAACATAGTTACGTCGTGAAGAACCTCTTTGCCTTCATTTACATAACTAACAAACTCTTTAATCCCCTCTTCGTAATGATAAACATCTTCACGTTCTTTGCCATTACGTAAATCTTTCAATGTTATTTTAAGATTCTTTAATAGGAAGGCAGATTCTTGTAACCTCTCACTTAAGGTTTCAAAATTAAATGTAGTTGTAGCTTTAAATATTTCGGGATCTGGTTTAAATGTAACTTTAGTTCCTGTTTTTTTTGTTTTACCTGATTTAACTAATCCAGATGCTGGCACTCCACCATTTTTAAAGCTTTGCTTGTAAATATTCCCGTCTCTATGTATTTCTACTTCTAACCATTCGCTTAATGCGTTAACTACAGATGCACCAACCCCATGCAATCCACCTGATGTTTTATATCCGCCTTGGCCGAATTTACCACCGGCGTGCAATACTGTGAAAATAACTTCTACAGTAGGTTTACCTGATGCATGCATTCCTGAAGGCATACCACGACCATTATCTTCAATAGAAATACTATTATCTTGATTTATTGTTACATTTATTTCATTACCATATCCGTTTAAAACTTCATCTACGGAGTTATCTACTACTTCATACACTAAATGATGTAGTCCTCGTTTATCAGTAGATCCTATATACATACCTGGACGCTTTCTTACAGCTTCCAATCCCTCTAATACTTGAATAGAATCATCTGAGTAATGATTTGAATTTTTTGTTGCCAATGTGTTCGCCTCCTACAAACGTACGTTCGTTTTAAAAACTATACAATAGTTATTCTTATATAAATTGGTCTAAATTGCAAGCGTGAGTTAAAAACTAATCTATTTAAAGTTCCTGTTAAGAACAAATTTTTAAAATTGGTCGTTGTTATCTATTAGATTATGGTAAAATATAGCTACGTTATTAAAGGATGTGTAAAGTTATATGATGATAGTAGTCATGCTCATATTAAGCTATCTCATTGGTGCTATTCCTAATGGATATGTTATAGGAAAGCTTTTTTTCAAAAAAGATATTAGACAATATGGCAGTGGTAATACTGGCGCAACTAATAGTTTCCGAGTTCTAGGTAAACCAGCAGGATTTATTGTAACCTTTTTAGATATATTTAAAGGATTTATTACTGTGTTCTTTCCTATTTGGTTTCCAGTGCATGCAGATGGACCGCTTAGCACGTTCTTCACACATGGGTTAATTGTAGGTTTATTCGCAATACTTGGCCATGTATATCCAATATATCTTAGATTTAAGGGTGGAAAAGCTGTAGCTACAAGTGCTGGTGTTGTCTTAGGCGTAAATCCTATCTTGCTACTTATATTGGCAATTATATTCTTTGGAGTATTATATATATTTAAATATGTTTCACTCTCAAGTATTATTGCAGCAATTTGTTGCGTTATTGGCTCTCTCATCATACAAGATTACATATTATTTGGGATGAGCTTACTCGTTTCAATAATTTTAATAGTAAGACATCGCACCAATATTGTAAGAATTTTTAAAGGCGAAGAGCCAAAAATAAAATGGATGTAAATCCAATACCGATAATAATGCATTAAGCGTATCAATTCGCTTAGTGCTTTTTTATATCTTCATTGAAATTTTATGGATTATCTCAAAATATGAATATGTTATAATTCTAAGAGTTCCATTTTAAAAAAATCCAAGTAATAGATAAATAAGGTAGGAGGAAAATGTAATGAAAATTAAACTAACAGATCAAGCTGTAGAATGGTTTAAAGATGAACTAGACTTACCTGAAAATAACAAAGTTTTACAGTTTTACGTTCGCTATGGTGGTGAATTTCAACTTAAACAAGGTTTCAGTCCTGCCTTTCGCGTTGAACCAAGAGAAGATGTAGAAATTGGTTACGAAGAAAATTATAATGATTTGATATTAGTCGTTTCAGAAGAAGATCTATGGTATTTTGAGGATAATGAAGTCCTCGTTGAAAAAGTAGATCATGATGATGAAATTGCCTATTCTAAATTGAAGTAAGTCATAAAAACCGTTGAATTTAACTAAGCATATATAAAAGAACTGAGAAGACGCTCCCATGTAGCATTTCTCAGTTTTTTTAATACATATTAGTGATAAATCTAAACGCTTGAAATCACAATAAAAATTTTAAAGGTAAGGTAAATGATAGTCGGCCCCCACATAGAGAATTTCGCCCTGAAATTCTTCAAGCAAAGCAAGCTGGGTTAAAATGAATACATTCCTCTCACATAAGTCTTGTATATCATCTATATTTCAAGGTCGCTTGATTGAGTCACTTCAAAATCTTTTCCATCTTGATTTAATTTATCTACATGACTATAAACCTTATGCCATTCTGGGAAGTAACGGTCTAATCTAATTGGTCGAAAATTACTTGATTTCATACAAATTAATTGAGTTGAACCAGTTGTAGCAAGTTCTCCATTCTCATTATATACTTCATAACAATAAACTGATTTAAGTCTCGAATATTGCTCAACCCATGTTTTAATTGTCACTTTTTCAGGATAAAAAATTGATTTTCTATATTTTATTTGAAGGTCTACAACTGGAGAAATGATGCCCTCTTTTTCCATATCTGCATAACTAAAACCCAACTTTCGGCTGTAATCTGTTCGTGCAACCTCAAACCATGTAGAATAATTTCCGTGATAGATAACACCCATTTTATCTGTTTCTTGATATCTAGCTTCAATTTCAGTCATACTGTATATCATTCTTAAGTACCTCTTTTCCAAAATCATTCATATTTCATATTAACATAAAAAAGCCATGCCAACATAAAGTCAGCATGGCTTCAAAGTTCATATATTATTGCGCTAATTTATTTCTTAGAACCATTTGTAAAATACCACCATGACGATAGTAATCTAATTCTACTAGTGAATCAAATCGTACAATTGCTTCAAAATCAACGACTTCACCATTTTCTTTTTTAGCATGTACTTTCACAGTATCACGTGGACTTACTGTTTCGTCAATATCAACAGAAATAGCTTCTTTTCCATCTAATCCTAATGATTCAGCTGATTCACCATCTTTAAATTGTAATGGTAAAACACCCATCATAACTAAGTTAGAACGGTGAATACGTTCATAGCTTTGAGCGATAACAGTTTTCACACCTAATAAGTTTGTACCTTTTGCAGCCCAGTCACGAGAAGAACCCATACCGTAGTCGTTTCCTGCTAAAACAGCTAAACCAGTACCGTCTTCTTTATATTTCATTGCTGCATCATATATAGGCATTACTTCATCTGTAGGCCAGTAAGTAGTGAATCCACCTTCAGTACCTGGAGCTAATTGGTTTTTAATACGAATATTAGCAAATGTACCTCTTACCATTACTTCATGGTTACCACGTCGAGAACCGTAAGAGTTAAAGTTTCTAATAGGTACATCATGATCTAATAAATATTTACCAGCTGGTGTGTCTTTACCGATTGCACCGGCAGGAGAAATATGGTCAGTCGTAACAGAATCGCCAAATTTACCCATAACTCTTAAATCTTTAAGTGGTTCAATTGTACCAGGCTCTTTTGATAAACCTTGGAAGAATGATGGATTTTGGATATATGTTGAATTAGGATCAAAGTCATATAATGGTGCATCTGTTACATCAATTTCATTCCACATTTCATTGTTATTATACACGTTTTTATATTCTTCTAAGAATAGTTCAGGTGTTACAACACTATCTACAGTATCTGCAACTTCTTGAATAGTTGGCCAGATATCGTTTAAGTAAACATCTTGACCATCTTTACCTTTACCAATTGGCTCATTTTGTAAATCAATATCAACTGTACCAGCTAATGCATAAGCTACTACTAATTGAGGAGAAGCTAAATAGTTTGCTTTAACTAATGGATGGATACGACCTTCAAAGTTACGGTTACCAGATAATACTGATGTAACTAGTAAATCTTCTTCAGCCACTGCTTTTTCGATTTCAGGTAATAATGGACCAGAGTTACCAATACATGTAGTACAGCCGTAACCAACTAAGTTAAACCCTAAGTCATCTAAATATTCTTGAAGACCTGAATCTCTTAAGTATCCAGTTACAACTTTTGAACCTGGCGCTAATGAAGTTTTAACAAATTCAGGAACTTTAAGACCTTTTTCAACAGCTTTTTTAGCAACTAAGCCTGCCCCTAACATTACATAAGGGTTAGATGTATTTGTACATGATGTGATTGCTGCAATAGCAATATCACCTGTTTTCATTGTTGCAGTTGAACCGTCAGCAAAATTGATATTTGCTTTTTTATCAAATTCACTTTTATCTAGTCCATGTCCTTGGTTACCAGCAGGTGCTGTAACAGATTTTTCAAATTCTTTCTTCATATCACTTAAGAAAATTAAATCTTGTGGACGTTTTGGACCTGATAATGAAGCTTCAACAGTAGATAAATCTAAGTCGATGACATCTGTATATTCAGGGTCTTCTTTATCTACAGTGAAGAACATATTATTTTGTTCTAAATAAGCTTTAACTAATTCAACATGCTCTTCTTTACGTCCAGTTAATCTCATATATTTAAGAGATTCTTCATCAACTGGGAAGAAACCACAAGTTGCACCATATTCAGGCGCCATGTTAGCGATTGTTGCACGATCTGCTAATGGTAAGTCAGTTACACCAGGACCGAAGAATTCAACAAATTTGCCAACTACACCTTTTTTACGTAGTTCTTGAGTCACACGTAATGCTAAATCAGTAGCTGTTGAACCTTGTGGTAATGAATTAGTTAATCGAACACCAATTACTTCAGGGATTGGGAAGTAAGAAGGTTGTCCTAGCATACCCGCTTCGGCTTCAATACCACCAACACCCCAACCTAATACACCAATACCATTGATCATTGTTGTATGAGAGTCAGTTCCTACAAGTGTGTCAGGAAATGCCGTCTGTTCTCCATCAACATCGCGAACGTGTACAACATTTGCAAGATATTCTAAGTTTACTTGGTGAACAATACCAGTTGCAGGGGGAACAGCATTATAGTTATCAAATGCTTTAGTCGCCCAATTTAAAAATTGATAACGCTCATAGTTACGTTCGAATTCTAATTTCATATTTCTTTCTAATGCATCTGGATTAGCATAGCTATCAACTTGAACAGAGTGGTCAATGACTAAGTCAACTGGCACTTCTGGGTTGATTTTATTAATATCCCCACCAACATCGTTCATTGCTTTACGTAATGATGCTAAATCAACAACCGCAGGAACACCTGTGAAGTCTTGCAGAATAACACGAGATGGTTTGAAAGGTACTTCACCTTCATTTCCTTCATTGCCAAAGTTACCCAACGCTTTAATATGTTCATCAGTAATGACAAATTCATCTTCTTGTCTTAATACTGATTCTAATAAAACACGAATTGAGTAAGGTAATTTACTTATTTTTGTTAAACCTTGTTCTTCTAAACTTTTTAAATCATAGTACGTATATGACTGGCCATTTGCTTCAAATGTCTTTTTAGCTTGTTGCTTAATGTTAGAAGTCATTTATATATCCCCCTTGAATATTAAAATTCATATTTATATGCCTTTAAATAAATTGTATAATTATATGTTTTTCAAAACAACTGTATATACCTACATTTCACGTGATTTAGCTTTCGCATTTATAATCAGTGTATATAAGTTATTCTTATCATATGAGCTTACCACTATAAGTAAATATTATTAATTGAGAATGATTTTCATTAATATATAACATGATTTCTTTTAAATTCATAAAAAACCCTCAAGTACTTTTAAAAGCACTTAAGGGTAATAATGTTATTATGATGCCTTCATATTATTTTTCAGCGTTTCTTCTTGATTCACGCTTTTCTAAAATATCAGATTCATAATCTTGTTGTTGATATTTAACATAATCTTGAAGTCTATGTTTGTTTGGTTGAAGTGTTAATCCTAAGAATTTACGTTCTTGGTTTGCATCTTTATAGAAACTAATCATCATCATTATAACTACAAAGGAGAATGGGAACGCACTTATAATTGCCGCACTTTGAATAGCGTTTAATGCGTCAGCACCGTTTCCCCCACCTGCTAGTAATAAGATGAATGCGATTAATGATTGAGAAACACCCCATGTTACTTTCACAGCACTAGAAGGTTCAAGAGAACCAAATGTTGTTTGCATACCCAACACAAATGTAGCTGAATCGGCAGATGTGATAAAGAATGAAGCAATTAGTACTAATGCTATAAGTGATAATGCCATTCCTAATGGAACGTGGTGGAATACACCGAACAACTGAGTTTCAGGTGTCATTTTAAATAATTCTGGGTGTTTTTTACCTGTTTCAATACCTAACACACCAAATACACTGAACCATAAGAAACTTACGATTGCTGGTACTAGTAAAACACCTGAGATAAATTCACGAATTGAACGTCCTTTAGACACACGTGCAATAAATACACCTACGAATGGACTCCAACTTAACCACCAACCCCAATAATAAAGGGTCCATGAAGACATCCATTCACGTTTTTGACCATTTAATGCTGCAGTGTCAAAACTGTTGAATAAGAATGAATTTAATAAGCTACCAGTTGAACTAGTAAACATATTTAAAATAAGTACAGTAGGTCCAATAATTAAAGCAATAATCATTAAAACAGTACCTAAACCAATATTTAGGTTACTTAAATATTGAATACCTTTACTTAAACCAGACCATGCACTAGCAAGAAATAATATTGTAACTACGACAATTATAATAGATTGAACCCATACATTATTTGGAACACCAAATAAATAATGAAGTCCACCATTAATTTGTAACGCACCCATACCAAGTGAAACGGCTACACCTACAACAGTCGCAAATACTGAAAGAACGTCAATAATTGTTCCTATAGGTCCTTCCACTTTGTCACCTAAAATAGGGCGTAGTGTACGTGAAATTAAACCTGGTTCATTTTTTCTAAATTGTGCGTAAGCTAAAGCTAATGCAACTACACCATATACAGCCCAAGCATGGAATCCCCAGTGGAAAAATGTATAACGTAATGCTTCTGTATATGCTTCAGTAGTTTTAGGATCAGCATTAGGAGGTGAAGCAAAATCTGCCATAGGTTCAGCTGCACCGTAGAACACTAAACCTATTCCCATACCAGCACTAAATAACATCGCAAACCATGAAACAGTATTAAATTCAGGTTTATCATTAGGTTTACCTAGTTTAAGTTTACCGATTGGACTAAAAATTAAAAAGATACAAAAGAACACTATTACAGTAGTCAAAATCATGTAATACCAGCCAAGCTTTTCAGTAATCCAACTACTGATGTCGCCTGTAATTTTACCGAATTGCTCAGGTAAAAATGCACCGATTGATACAACAATGGCTACTACGATAGCACTGTAAATAAAAACCGATGAAAACTTCTTGTTTTGTTTTGTTTCTTCAGAAGAAGAATTCATAATTTACTTACTCCTTTCCTATAATAAATTTAAAAATTAGTTTGAAATAACTATGAAGTAATTTAAGACGCTATATTAAAGGATAACAAAGCCTTTATACAATATCAAATTTCTTTTAAATTAAACATTTACTAAAATATTTATATGTTGTATAATATATTTTATTCTTATGTGAGGGGTATTGAATTATGTTAAAAGAATGTAAAGAGTTTGCTCTTAAAGGTAATGTGCTAGATTTAGCAATCGCTGTAGTTATGGGTGCAGCATTCAATAAAATTGTTACATCATTAGTTACATACATTATCATGCCATTAATTGGTAAAATTTTCGGTTCTGTTGATTTTGCTAAAGATTGGGAATTCTGGGGAATTAAATATGGCCTATTTATCCAATCAATTATTGATTTTATAATTGTAGCAATCGCATTATTTATATTTGTTAAAATCGCAAATACTTTAGTGAAGAAAGAAGAGCCTGAAGAAGAAATCGAAGAAAATACTGTTTTATTAACAGAAATCCGCGATTTGTTAAGAGCTAAATAATCATATTTTAAGACCGTATGACAATATTGAATTAATTTTGCCATACGGTCTTTTTTAATTCCACTTAAATCGAGTATGACTTTGATATTGATTCGATGTTACCTCAAGTATTAATGGAATGCGTTGTTTAAGTTCACTAACGTGAGATATGATACCAACCATCCTGCCTGAAGTTTTTAATTTCACCAAAGTATCTAAAGCAGTTTCTAATGTTTCTTGATCTAACGTACCAAAGCCTTCATCTATAAACATTGACTCAAGGGTAATACCTCCAGATTCTTGTTGAACTACTTCACTCAATCCTAGCGCTAAAGCTAGAGATGCTTGGAACGTTTCACCACCTGATAATGAACTAATATGTCTAGATTTATTTGAATGAAAATCAAACACTTCAATTTCTAAACCACTATAACCATGAGATATAGATTCTCTTCTTTTTAGCTGATATCTTTCCCCACTCATGCGTTCCAAACGAATATTTGCTTGATGGATGATTCGTTCTAAGTAATAAATAAGCACATAGTTTTCAAGCGTCAATTTTTTACTATTTTTTCCTGATAGTACCTCTGATAATTCAAAGATTTCTTGTTGTTCTTTTAATTCTTTCTCTAAATAATTTATATGATCCATTATACTATTAAATTTGTCTTTATTTTTCTGTACTTGATATTGAATTGTAGCACTCGCTTCAACGTACTTATTATAGTTGGATTCAATTTCAGTTTTTGTAGCTTCCAATTTTTCAACTGATTCAGGCTTATTATCTTTTGTAAGTTTAGATAGTCGTTCAATCTCTAAAGTAAGTTTTTGATGATCATGCTCATATTGCTGAATTTTCATTTCAATTTGCTCTTTGTTTTCTAATTTAGATAATAAAATTTCAACATCCTTATATGAATTTAGTCCAATTCGCTTCATTTCTTGATTAATTTCATCGCTATGACCACTAATTTCTTGTTCAAGTTCTTTAATAGCTAATTTATTATTGTTTAAATTATTTGTTTCGATTTCAATTTGTTGTTTTGTTTGATTTATTTCTTTCTCTAATACTTCGCTCTTAGATACATAATCAGTTACTATTTGTTCATATTGCTTAAAGCACTGTTCAAATTTATTAGTTTCATCATAATTAGTGTAGCTTTTAAATTCATTTATTAGTGTTTCAAATTGATGCTTCAATGATAAAAGTTTTTCATGCTTAATTTGTAAGCTATGTTTAATATCTTTATGCTTATCTAGTGCACTTTTTAACTTTTCACGTTGCTTAATTTGAATTTGTAGTTTTTCTTTTTCCTTATTTTTAGTTCTTAATTGTTGTTCTATTTCGTTGATATCACAAATTTCATCATCATTTATTTCTAACTCACTCATTTGATTACTAATATAATCAGAAGTGGTTTCAAGTTTAGTTAACTCATTTATTTTTTTATTTAACTGATTATTGACCTCTTTTATTAAATTTTGATTCTTAGCAATTTCATCAAACTTAATATGTTCATTGAGAGACTCAATTTCATTACCACATATAGGACATGTATCTCCAACATGAAGTGCATTTTGAATTTCTTGAATAAATGTTTGTTTATCATTTAAATCTATATTTGACTTGTCTATATTTTCTAATTGAAGTTTTAAATCTGAAATTTGTTCTTTAGTCTTTTTAATACTATTCTCTGTTTCGTTGTATTTTTGACTTAAAGATTGGTATTTTTTCTTGTTTTCTCTCAAAGTCACTTTTTTATCAAAAGTGTTTGTTAATTGGAATATCTCCTGTGTTATTTCGTCAATATTCTCGTTATTAACATCTATTTTAGCTATATCATTATTTAATTTATCAATTAAATTCTTATTTTCTTCTTGCTTTTGATTATTCTCTTTTAAGTATGTTTCATTTTGTTTAATTTCGTTAAAAGCTTCACGATACTTATTTATGTTTGAATAAAACTGTTTAGTTTTATCAATATATTCAGACTTAATGTTAATATCTTCTAATTGTTCATTTAAAATTTCTTTTTCTTTCTTAAATTTCTCTAATTTATCATTAAGTTCATTTAACTCTTCAAGAATAGAATTTAGCTTAACCTTAGTATTTTCATATTTTTGTTCTTTTGTGTTTCTTTGATTATACAATTGACTCAAGGGTTTAATTTCAATAATTTTACGTAATTCAGCTTTTAATTTTTCAATACTATCTTTGTTTTTTTCTAGTTGCACTTTCTTATCTTTATTTCGATCGAGTTCTTTAAGTGATTCTATTAATTTATTGTTTTCTTCAATTTTTCTTTTTATAGCTTCAAGCGCATCATTGTGTTCAGATTTTAATTGTTCATATTCTTCATTTAAGTGTTGACCTACTAGTTCAAACTGAGGTATTGCTTTAATAATGTCTTTGGTTTGCATACTATTCAAAGATTTAAATTGAATTAATTCATCATTCTCAAATGTTTCAATATCTTCCCAAAGTATTTGAATCTGACTATAACGTGATTCTATTTGTTTCTTCTCGTCTTTAACTTGATTTAACAATAAATTTTGCATCTCTTCAAAACGGATACTATTGAATAATGTTCTTAAAATACTTTGTTTATCGGAACTATTAGATACTAAAAATTTCTTAAATTCTCCTTGAGGTAATATGAATAATTGTCTAAATTGTTCAGCGTTGATACCTAACAAATCTTTGATAAAACCATTACCAGAGCTGATTTTACTCTCTCGTAGTTCGTAAAGCTGACTTTCTTCATCAAATTCAAAAACATCAAGTTTACCAGGTGTTAAGGAAGTATTCCCCTCTTTAATAAATCCAGCCTGTCTAGATATTTTAAATTTTTTATCGTTAATTTTAAATTCATATTCTACACTCATTGGGGATTTACCATCTGCAAAATGACTTCGTAATTCCCCCTCATTTCTACCTTCTGTAGAATCCTTACCTAATAGCTCATAAACAATTCCATCAAAGAACATAGTTTTTCCCGAACCAGTTTTTCCACTTATTAAAAATAACTGTTCTTTATTTATTTGTTCAAAATCAATAACTTCATGTATGAAAGGTCCAAAATTATTAAGTATTAATTTAGTTGGTCTCAATTATTTAGTCCTCCCTATTGATAACTTGATTTAATAATTGATGTATTTTCTTCTCTTGATAGTTTGTTAAATCTTCATCAGTAATTGTTTTGTAGAAATTTTTAATTATTGTAGGGTCATCTGTAGTTTTAAAATCTGCGTACGTTGATTTATTATGATTTTCAAAAGTGATATTACTAAGCGAAAGTGTATTTGGGTATATCTGTTTAAGGTGGATGATAGGGTCGGTAACATGAGACATATTTTTAAGTTTGAAGTGAAAATAATTATCTTTATTTTTCACAGGAACGTCGCCTTGTATAACAGCCGAGTAGTCACCTTCAATTTCCTCTAACTCTCTTAAAGGTTTTAATTGTACAAACTTAGTATTTATGTCACCTTTTGAATTAATCATTAATTTTTTGTATCCTTTGGCCTGGTTCACTTCAGAAAATGAGTATTGTAATAACGAACCACTATAATCAACAATATTATCTGTAATACTAAATGGATGATGAAGATGTCCTAATAGTACTTTGTCAAAAATATTGAAGTTAGCGCTTTCTACACTTTCAACTGTTCCAATTGTAAGTGGCCTTTCAGATTCTGATGTTTTACCACCTTTTATAGTTAAATGGCCAATTAAAATATTAATTTGATTCGGGTCTATAATCTTCGAAATGTGGTTAATACACTTTTGAGTTGCTTGCTCATATGTCTTGATATCATCATCATCGAAGTAAGCCTTAATTTCACTAATAGTGGCAAAAGGAAGTGTGTAAAAGTTAATATTATTAATAGTTATAGGTGTAGACATTAATTCTAGTTGCGTTCTAATATATAATTGTGAAAACTCAAACCATGTTGACCCATAATTTAATCTTTCTCTACCATCATGATTCCCATTGGTTATAATTGTAGGAATTTTCATATTTACATTTATAATTTTAATCGTTTCTTCAAAAAGTCTAATGGTCTCCTTACTAGGATAAGACGTATCATATATATCACCCGAAATAACCAGAACATCTGGTTTCTCTTCCTTCAAATTATCAATAAGTTTGTTCAATATATAATGTTGATCTTCTAAAAATTGCTTACCATTTAAAATCTTACCTAAATGCCAATCAGCAGTGTGAATAACCTTCATAATGGCCTCCCTTTAGAACATTTGTTCGTGTATATTATATCTTGAATCACACTATTGTTCAAACTAAAAAAGATGGAACAATGATTAATTTAAATTCATTGTCCCACCTATGTTATTAAGCAGCTATTAATAACCCCAACTTGCATCACTTGTAGAATTTCTAATTTGAAATTCTCTTTGTTGGGCCCCGCTCAACCCCGCAAGGTTGACTAGAATTAAAAAAGTTAGTTACAGGTGTATTTTTAATTCAGTCAACTACTTCCAATATGTAATTATAGCCTGAGATATTGATTTATGTCCCAGGCTATACTAAAATTTTCAAAGTAATTTAAAATACATCATTTTTTAATCATTATTCAATTATTTGACAGTTGCTCTTTTCAACTTTTTATATTTATATAACATAGCTAATCTCCAAGGAACAATCATGCTAAACGCAAGTAAGAAGAACATGCCGCCAATTTCACCTGGATCAATTTTACTACTGATAAATATTTTAATTACAGTACGTATAATTAATAAAGAAATTAAAATGATTGGAAATGCTTTTGAGCGCTTCATATAAATTTCAGTACCGTGTACCTCAAAGTGACTTGTCCATATAAGAACAGATGAGAATAAGACACCTAGAATAATTGACTCTAAAATTTCAGTACCAGTCAATCTAAAGTACGGAATCACATACATCAATGCGCCTGTAGCCATGAAAAATGGAGGTAATATAATTTTCTTTTCATTAACAGGAAAGTTTTGAGCTTTCATTCGAATAAAAATTACTACTATACCCATAAATAAAGCAAATACAACAGAAAAAATTAAATACGCCAACGTTACACCTTCTTATATATTCATAAACCCTTACTCTTTATTACTCATTGTAATTTATTTAGATTTTTAAATATTTTTCTTTTTAAATAACACTAAAGTTGTTTTACTACAAAAATAAAGGATTGTAAACCTTAAAGGTACTACAATCCATTTAAAAATTATTTTTTTGAACTTTTCATGTTTTGATCCATGTTTTTATTCATCATTGTCATCATTTGATTGATTTTCTTTTGAGATGGTTTTTGACCCATTTGCATCATCATCATACGTAACATTTCTTCATTAATAGGTGGGTTTTTTTTCAAATAATCCATCATATATTTACGTGCTAAAAAGAAACCACCAACTAGTCCACCGATAAGCGCTACAATGATTAATAAAATTGCTAACCATGTTGCCATTGTTTCACCCACTTTCTATATCCTACTGAATTTTACTAAATTACTATTCTATTTTCAAGAGCTAGTTAGTAATTCTGCATCCATTTGTTATCATAACAAATACTTAAACAAATGTAATACTTATTTTTAGTTAACTTAAAAATTATTTTGTATTGCTCATTCAAATTAAAGAAGACTTTCCAATGAAAGCCTTCTCAGTTCTCTAATTTCTTATCTAATATTAAAATGTGCGAATTTGATTTAATACATTTTCTTTAGTGAAACCATATTTTTCTACGACTAAGTCGCCAGGGGCACTTGCACCAAATTGGTCAATACCTATCACTTTACCTTCAGTGCCTACATATTTGTGCCAACCTAATGGTGATGCCATTTCAATTGCAACACGTTTAGTAATTTCTTTAGGAATTACAGACTCTTTATATTCTTCTGGTTGTTGTTCAAAAGCAAACCAGTTAGGCATTGATACTACACGTACACCTTTACCTTGTTTATCTAAATCTTTAGCTGCTTCAATTGCTAAGCTAACTTCTGAACCAGTAGCAAGTAATAGATACTCAGGTTTAGTTTCAGTTTCGAAAACAACATAAGCACCTTTACGAACACCTTGTTCAACTGTCTCTTCATCTACATCTAAATATGGTAGATTTTGACGAGTTAATACTAAAGAAGTTGGTGTTTGTTCTGATTCAAGAGCTACTTCCCATGCTACTCTTGTTTCATTTCCATCAGCTGGACGAATGACATTCATATTTGGTATTGATCTTAAGCCCGCTAATTGTTCAATAGGCTCATGAGTAGGTCCATCTTCACCTACAGCGATTGAATCATGTGTGAAGATGAATGTTGAATTTAATCCCATGATAGCTGATAAACGCAACGCTGGTTTTAAGTAGTCACTAAATACAAAGAATGTTGCACCATAAGGGTGTAATCCACCATGTGCTGCCATACCATTTACAGCTGCACCCATTGCGAACTCACGTACACCAAACCATATATTTTTACCTTCAGGTGTATTTCTATCATAATCAGTCGCTTCTTTAACGTTAGATTTGTTAGAACCAGCTAAGTCAGCAGAACCACCAAAGAATGACGGAACTGATTTACTTAATGCTTGAATTACTTCACCTGAATCAGCACGTGTTGCTGCATTATGATCGCTATCAAAGCGTGGTAATTCATCTCTATAGTTTTTAGGTAGTTTACCACTAATAGCTAATTTAAATTCATCTGCTAATTCTGGATATTGTTTAGAATAATTTTCTAGTAATGCTTTCCATGCATCTTCATGCTCATTTGCACGTTTTAACATAGTTGTTTGGAAAATTTCATATACTTCTTCTGGCACATTGAAACGTTTCTCAGGATCTAAACCATATGCTTCAAAAGTTAATTTTCTCTCATCTGAACCTAGTGGTGCACCATGAACACCATTAGTACCACTCACGTTTGGAGCACCATAACCGATAATTGTTTTAACTTCAATCATAGTTGGACCATTTTGAGATTTAGCTTTAGTTATTGCTTTATCGATAGCGTCTAAATCATTACCATCTTTTACTAATATGTGATTCCAACCGTAACTTTCAAATCGTTTCTTAACATCTTCAGAGAAGGCTTTATTTAATTCGCCATCTAATGAAATATCGTTTGAATCATATAAAACAATTAGTTTATCTAATTGGTTATGGCCAGCAAATGAAGCAGCTTCATGAGAAATACCTTCCATTAAATCACCATCAGAAGCTAGCACATAAGTATAGTGGTCAACTATATTGAAATCATCTTTATTAAATTTACCAGCTAAATGGTCTTCAGCTAAAGCCATACCTACAGACATAGCAAAGCCTTGTCCAAGTGGGCCAGTAGTAACTTCAACACCATCAGTATGTCTAAATTCTGGGTGTCCAGGTGTTTTAGAACCCCATTGTCTAAATTGCTTTAATTCTTCTAATTCAAGACTGCCTGAAACATGTAACAAGCTGTATAATAGCGCAGAGCCATGTCCAGCCGACAATACAAAACGGTCTCTATTAAAATAGTCTTTAGATTGAGGATTAAAATTTAAGTGGCGTGTCCATAAAGTATAAGCCATTGGTGCTGCTCCCATAGGTAATCCAGGGTGACCTGAATTAGCTTCTTCGATTGCATCAATACTTAAAGCTCTAATCGTATCAATCGCTAGTTGATCTTTCTCGTTAAACATCTCTAATACTTCCCTTCTACTTTAATCATCTTTCGTATATTATAACTTAAAAATATTGAAATTGATAATCGTTTAAACTGAACGAACTATAATCTAATATTTACTAATCTTTATTTTGTTCTTGTATCTTTTTTAATTTTTCAGGTGTTACATCATTACCTTCAGGATCTATCACCTTTGTACTCTCAATTTGTTGTTTAAACCCTTTTCTAAATGCTTCGAGGTATTTCTTACGTAATTTCGATTGCTCTTTAGCTTCAGCTTCAGTTAAACCTTGTTCCTTTTTCTTTTTAGCAAGCTCATTAATTCTATCTATATTTAAATTATCATTAGACATAACTATCACTCTTTCTATATTCCCATTAATATTTTCTCTTTTACTTCATAAAATATAACAAAAAAGAGGTCTGGACAAAAGCTATTGACATTTAAATAGCTTTGACAGACCTCAAATTTATAATCATCTTACAAATGCGAACACTTTGTAGTTATTTTGTTCCCCATTTGTAGTATTTACGTTCTTATTATCATCTTTAATAATTGCCTTTTTAGAAATAGTATGGTCAGTTATTTCGTACGTTTGTTCCATTTGAGCGTTATGATATAAATTCATGAAAAATACTATAAAAACAACACAAGATATTGATACAACAGCTATATTAGTTAATAATTTATTTTTATATTTATTAAACATTACTTTCACCTCTAGAACATTTGTTTGTATAAATACTTTAACAGAACATCTGTTCTTAGTCAACATAAAAACGAACAAATGTTTGTTCAATATTAAAATCAGTGCTATAATATAGTTAAATAAAATTAGGGAGTGCCTATATATGAGAGAATTAACTAAACGTCAAAGTGAAATATACGATTATATTAAACATGTAGTACAAACTAAAGGATATCCACCAAGCGTACGAGAAATTGGTGAAGCAGTAGGGTTAGCGTCGAGTTCAACTGTTCATGGTCATTTATCTAGACTGGAAGAAAAAGGATATATTAAACGAGACCCTACGAAACCGAGAGCCATTGAAATTGTTAGCGAACAAACTAACGATGCAGTTAATATGGAGGAAACAATTTATGTTCCTGTAATTGGTAAAGTTACTGCCGGAATTCCGATTACTGCAGTTGAAAATATTGAGGAATATTTCCCTTTACCAGAACATTTAACATCAACTCACAATAGTGATATTTTTATTTTAAATGTTGTGGGTGAAAGTATGATTGAGGCAGGTATTTTAGATGGAGATAAAGTTATAGTTAGAAGCCAAACCATTGCTGAAAATGGAGACATCATTGTTGCGATGACTGAAGATGATGAAGCAACAGTTAAACGCTTCTATAAAGAAAAAACACGTTATAGATTACAACCTGAAAATAGTACAATGAGTCCTATTTATCTTGATAACGTTACTGTTATCGGTAAAGTTATTGGTTTATACAGAGAACTGTAGTTTTAATTTCTAAAATTTACGTTAACCTCTCTCTTATATATTTCTATATAAAAAGAACTAGCAAAGTCTACAATGTAAACTTCGCTAGTTCTTTTGCTTTTCATTTTCTTTTTTATTCAAAATTTCTTTAACCTTATCTAGAATATCTAGTTTATTAACATCTTTAGTTGTCATAATATCAACTTCCTTATCAACAAAAAGATACCCTTAATAAGTCTCGTTAAAACACTTAGCCCGTATAATTTTCTGTCCAATATGGTTGTCGTTTTTCATTAAAATCAACGCCTACGCCTAGAGTACTGAAATTTGTATTCAATATATTCTTTCTATGACCAAGTGAATTCATTAACCCCTCATGAGCAAATATACTATTTTGTTGCCCATACGCTAAATTTTCACCTGCCACATTGAAATCAATGTCATCATCTTTTAATCGATCAAAAGGAGATTCACCATCTAAATTGTTATGATCAAAGTAATTTTGTTTTACCATGTCTTCACTATGATTTCTTGCTGTATTGGAGACATCTTTTGAGTAACTAAGTGTATTCAACCCATGCTGTTTACGCTCAGAATTAACTAAATCATAATTTTGATATTCAAAGCTTTGTTCTAATGTTGAAGATGGCGCACCGTAATGTTGAGTCAACCTTTTTTCCATGGCGTCACTAACTTGAAGTAATGCAGTAACACCATTGTCATTATGTTTATCATAAAAAACAGTTGTATAAATATTATCTTCATGGAAAACATCATACTCATCGCTACTTATATCAACACGGTATCTACCTTTAACAATTTCCTTTAAAGGTTTACCAAGTCTATCCTCAACAACATTTTTAGGGGTGTTATATTTTACCTTAGATTTAGATGTAATGACATTTTGATTACTATATAAAGCATTGACTTTATTTCCTAAATAGCTAACCATTATGAAATTATCGTAATCATTATTGTAATAGGTATACCATTTAGCGCCATATTCATTAGATGTTACTCTTTTAGGTTTCCCCAATTGATTTTCAACTTTGTCTTTAGACATATTCATCTGAATATTATTAATAGCAAAGTCCTGTTCTGTAGGTGTTTTGAGCGTATTGTTTTTTAAACTCGAATCTTGATTCATAACTTGCTGAACTTTACTTCTTACGTCATTCTGTAATTTTACTAGTGTTTGATTTTCCTTTAATGGTATGAATAAAGCTACAACTAATAACACCAAAGAAAACAAAAGAAATTTTTTAATAACATACACCTACCACTCAAGTTTTAATCCTTGTCCCCATTAAAAATTGAATTTCGCACTATAACATAATCGACAGTTGTTAATGATTTTAAATCTTTTCCACCTGCATATGAAATCGAGCTTTGTAAGTCTTGTTGCATTTCAACTAAAGTATCTTTTAATGATCCTTTATGTTCAACAAACATTTTTTTACCTTCAACATTCTTGTGTTCACCTTTTTGGAATTCAGATGCACTACCAAAATACTCTTTATAACGTTTGCCGTCTAATTCAACTGTTTCACCTGGCGATTCTTCGTGAGCCGCAAATAGAGATCCTATCATTACCATGCTTGCACCAAATCGAATTGATTTAGCAATATCGCCATGTGTTCTTAAGCCACCATCAGCGATTATAGGTTTACGCGCTGCTTTACTACAAATATTTAATGCTGCTAATTGCCAACCACCAGTGCCAAAACCAGTTTTTATTTTTGTGATACAAACTCTACCTGGTCCGATACCAACTTTAGTTGCATCTGCACCTGCATTTTCAAGTTCTCTAACACCTTCTGGCGTACCAACATTTCCAGCAATTACAAATGTTTTTGGAATATATTTTTTTATGTGTTTAATCATTTTAATAACTGAATCTGAATGACCATGAGCTATATCAATCGTAATATATTCAGGAACTAATTGTTTGTCAGCTAATTCTTCTATAAACTTAAATTCATTTGCTTTAACACCTACAGAAATAGAAGCAAACAATCCGTCTTTTTGCATTTTTTGAATAAATGGAATACGAGCTGCTTCGTCAAATCGATGCATAATATAAAAATAATCATTTTTTGCGAACCAATGAGCTAATTCTTCACTCATAACAGTTTGCATATTCGCTGGAACAACAGGTAATTTAAATGTTTTCGGTCCAAATTGGACAGTTGTATCACATTCTGAACGACTTTCAACTATACATTTATTTGGAATTAATTGGATATCTTCATAATCAAAAATTTTCATACTTTTTAGCCCCTATACAATCTTATTTATTAAGTAAAAACGAACGTTTAGTATATTAAATATAAAAATCATTCATTTTCTCACCCTTATATACTTTACAATTTTTTAATTGTCTTGTAAATGGACTAAAGTACTAGATTTGCATTTTACCAACTTGATTTTTTGACACCAGGTATTTGTCCTTTGTGTGCATGTTCTCTAAAAGCAATTCTAGACATTTCAAATTTTCTTAATACACCTCTTGGACGTCCTGTTACTTTACATCTTCGAGTTAAACGCGTTGGTGAAGAATCACGTGGCAACTTACGTAATGCTTCATAATCTCCTTTAGCTTTTAATTCTTTACGTAATTCATAATATTGATTAACTAATTTTTCTCTTTTCATTTCTTTAGCAATTTTAGATTTTTTTGCCATATATTTCACTCCTGTTTTTTAAATCGTAATTATTACGTTTTATATAATAACACATGATTTTAAATTTACAAGACTGATGACTTAATTTCATTTAAATAATTAAAAAAACCGAAGTATAAGATTATTATACTTCGGCAAGCTCTAAGTTTATCTTTAATGTCGTATTTAAAAGATAAGAGATTATTTAGTTTCACGGTGTAGCGTGTATTTATTTAATCTTGGGCAATATTTTTTCATTTCAATACGCTCAGGATTATTACGTTTATTTTTAGTAGTAATATAATTACGATCGCCACATTCTGTGCAAGCTAATGTTACATTAACGCGCATAATTAACATCCTTTCTCATTTAACTAGGAATACTTACGATTTAAAATTTTACCATATTAAAATGCTCTACGCAATCTAATTTTTTAGTACTATTAAAAATTCTCGTAAGTT
>VNIU01000339.1_pt1 | contig 21431 bp, 17 predicted proteins | sample 7248601 | NCBI WGS metagenome assembly VNIU01 (sample SAMN12251564, study PRJNA551026) | human skin metagenome | isolation source: skin samples from healthy patients and patients infected with Netherton Syndrome | host: Homo sapiens | place: France:Paris
TCGGCGTGGAGGACCCCACCGCTCTTACGGCCAATCGCCGCGCCTTTACCATTATGGTGCGCAATTACATGTTCCGTTTGGTGCAGCTTTTCGCGCTAGAAAAAGAAGACCGCTTGGCGGAGCTGCTCGATTACCTGGACGAGGTGCCGGGCTTCGGCGCTATCCTAGATGATTACTTCGATGAGTATGATGACATCGATTCCGGCCCCGAGGCCCGCGGCCCGGAGTTTTTCCGCCTAGGCGATACTGACTCGCGTGCGTGGTCCGTGCGCCAGATCATCAAGGACCCAGACGGCGACCACGCCTACCAGTTCGTCGCTACGGTAGATCTCGATGCCTCCGATGAGGCTGGCGAAGTCCGACTGTCGGACCTGCGCGTGGAGTACTAGCCAGCCAAAACGACAAAGCCGCCCTAGCTGCCACGCCCCGAGTGAGGGGGACGTCGGCAAGCGCGAGGGCGGCTAAAGGCCGGCTATTTTAGCGTGCGGCCTCAATCTGGACAGCCTGTGCCACAGCCTGAACCACGGCAGCGACCTTGACGGCCTCCCAGACCTGCTCCTTGCTCAGACCAGCCTCGTTGAGCTCGTGAGCGTGAGCACCCAGGCAGTGCTCGCAGCCATTGATGGCGGAGACTGCGGTATTCCACAGCTCGAAGTTGGCCTTGTCCACGCCTGGCTTGGAGATAATGTTCATGCGCAGGCCGAACTTAACCCGTGCGTAGTCATCGCCCAACCAGCCCTTGGCGCGGTAGGCAACATTGTTCATAGCCATAACGGTGGCTGCGCCGTAGGCTGCCTCGATAGCTTCCTCAGACAGGTGCTCCTTTGCTTCCTCCGCAATCTCAGACAGCACGGTGTCATTGCGGGTTGCGGCGGCCGATGCCAGCAGGCAGCCCCAGAGCTGCTCCTCGTCCAGGTCCTTGGAACGGGTCAGGGCGCCCAGGTTGAGCTTCTGATCCTTGGCGTACTCCGGTAGGGAAGACTTCAGATTATCAATAGACATAGCTTTTCTCCTTTGAGGTTTTGATAGGAATTTACTGCGCTGGATTTAAAAGGAAACCCCGCCACGAAAGCGGGGTAAACCTGCATCTCAGTGAGATTTAGAGTGCGGACTGAACGACGTCCATCTTGTTGATGTTCTTGGTTGGGTCGTTCTTCTCCCAGTTGCAAGCGCAGACCTCTTCGGACTGCAGGGCGTCGAGCACGCGCAGAACCTCGTCTACGTTACGGCCGACAGCATCCGGGGTAACGGAAACGAACTGGATAACACCATCCGGGTCGATGATGAAGGTAGCGCGGTCAGCAACGCCATCGGCGTTTTCTACGCCCAGCGCACGGATAAGGTCGTGGCGCACGTCGGAGAACATCGGGAAAGGAACTTCCTTCAGGTCCGGGTGGGTTGCGCGCCAGTTGAAGTGAGCGAACTCGTTATCGGTGGAGCCGCCGAGGATCTGGGTATCGCGGTCCTGGAACTCCTCGTCCAGCTTGCCAAAGGCAGCGATCTCGGTCGGGCAAACGAAGGTGAAGTCCTTCGGGTAGAAGAAGACGACCTTCCACTTGCCCTCGTACTTGTCCAGGGATACCTGCTCGAAGTAGTCCTCCGGCTGGTTAGCGTTGACGTCGTGCAGATCGCCACCGGTCAGGGCGGTGAGGTTGAACTCTGGGAACTTTTCGCCGACGGTCAAAATAGGCATAGTCTTCAACTCCTTTAGCAAAGGCTTTTCCTCTAAGTTTCCTGCCGCTTGGCGTACAAGCAGCGGGGCCGGACCGTGTCCGGCCCAACACGATCAGTTATACCATCTTTTCCGCTCGCGTCAATAGCAAATCCTATAGGTAAGTGTTAGAGTGATAGGCATGCATAATAAAGAGTATCGCCCTACACTTGCTCAGCTGCGTACCTTCGTCACCGTTGCGGAAAACAAGCACTTTGGTACCGCAGCCGCCAAGCTCGAAATTTCCCAGCCCTCCCTCTCCCAGGGCCTCGTTGCCCTCGAGCAGGGCTTGGGCCTGCAGCTTATTGAGCGCTCCACCCGCAAGGTCATCGTCACCTCGGCTGGTGAGACCCTCCTCCCCTACGCCAAGGCAACGCTTGAAGCAGCCGATACCTTCCTCGCCCACGCTCGCGGCGCCAACGGCACCCTTGCCGGCCCACTAACGATCGGCGTTATCCCCACCATCGCCCCCTACATCCTCCCCGATCTGCTCTCCATGCTTGCCGAGGCCTACCCGGATCTCCAGCCGCGCTTCGTCGAGGAGCAAACCCAACACCTCATCACCCGCCTGCGCAACGGCAACCTGGACCTAGCCATCATGGCCCTTCCTTCCGAGGCCACCGGCATGGTCGATAGCCCGCTCTACACCGAGAAATTCTCCATTGTCTGCCCGCCCGATCACCCCATCGCCGGCCGTGAGGACGTCGAGCTTGCGGAACTCAAGGACCTGGATTTGCTGCTGCTTGACGACGGCCACTGCTTGCGCGACCAGGTAGTCGACCTTTGCCGCCACGCCAATATCAACCCGGCCGAGGCCACCAATTCGGTCACCCGCGCCTCCTCCCTGACCACCATCATGCAGCTGGTCATGGGCGGGCTGGGCTGCACCCTCGTCCCAGAATCCGCCCTGGCAACCGAATGCCACGGCAAGGATGTAGCCGTAGCCCACTTCGCCCCCGACGTCACAGCCGAACGCGAGGTCGGCCTCGTATTCCGCTCCTCCGCTGCCCGCGCCGAGGAATTCCGCGAATTCGGCACGCTCATCACCGCCGCCTATAACAAGGCGATTGAGCGCTCCCGGCAGTAATCGTTCACGGCAAGCCCCACGGGGGCGTCGCCAAGCACACCAAAGGCCACCGCCCCTAACTGGAACGGTGGCCTTTAACTGTGGTGCGCTACGCCTGCGGGAGAGTATTGCGCCCCGCGCACTGGCGGAACATGTGCGCCTGTGCCAAGAGCGTAACCGGATACGCCACGATAAGGCCGATGCCCAAAAGCAAGAAGCCGGCAACAATGATGAAAAAGTTCAAAATGGCAAGCAGCAACATCTGGCCATAGTTGTCCTTGCCTGCCTTAAAGCCATTCTTTACTGCTTCGCCAACGCCATCGCCGTCAGCCGCAAACCACTGCATCAGTGAGAAAAGTGGTTGAATAAAGAAACTAATCACCAAAAGTACGCCCATGATGCCCATGACGCTTAATACTGCCGCAACTGCTTCTTCCTCCGTGAGATTCTCGGCGTCACCAAGCAGCCCAGTGACGGTTCCACCTACTACAGAGAATACAATGAACATCGACACCGCCCCGATGACGAGCATGATGACCAGCGGCTGCCACCAACGCACGTTCTTAAACAGGTAGCCCCAACCGGTGCGAGAGTCATCAATCTGGAAAAGCGCCAGGCGCATAACTACCAGCGACAAAACAAGGCTTAGGACAGTCGAAATGAGTTGAGAGACCAAAGAGCCTGCGGTTGCCTGACCCGCGCCGGAGTCGCCCGCAGCATTGATGCCAGCTGCAATAACAACAAAAACAATGCCTAGCGCAAAAAGCGCTAGAGATCCCAAAATCCACAGCTTCCAATTGCTAAAGACGGTCCTAAACGCCCAAGAAACGGCGTCTACGGCAGAGACCTTGCCGGTATATGGGCGCTGGCCTGCTTGGTAGCCCACATAGCCCTGGGTGTTTTCTTCATGGCTTCCGCCATAGGACGGAAGCTGTCCGTAGTTTGGTCGGTCCTCGGGGTGATCGGTCGGTTCGTAGCGCGGAAAATCATCATTTCCACCCGAATACGGGTTCGTCATAACCGGGGTTCCTCCTTAAGGAATGCGAATCAGTGCATGGATAAGTATTTTCACTTTAACAACTTTTCCTCATTTCAGGCGGGCAGGTAAACTCTGTGCCTAGTCATGACTATGAATGAAACCCCTTCCCGCGACGAGCTTTTCGCCGCACTCGAAAATGTCACCTTGGCCGAAGCCCGCTCCTTCCGCCGCCGCCTGAAAAAGGCCCGTGCCCCGAAAGCGCTCCAAGAAATCGGCGCTGAAATCCACGCTGCGGCTGAGCGCGTCGCGCTTACCGACGCCGCCGTCCCCACCATCACCTACCCCGACGCCCTCCCCGTCACAGCCCGTAGAGACGACATTGCCGAGGCCATCCGGGATAACCAGGTAGTCATCATTGCCGGCGAGACCGGCTCCGGTAAGACCACACAGATCCCAAAAATCTGTCTTGATCTGGGCCGCGGCCGCCGCGGACTAATCGGACATACCCAGCCACGCCGCATTGCAGCACGCACCGTGGCCGAACGCATCGCCTCAGAACTGGACCAAAAGATTGGCGAATCCGTCGGCTACGCCATCCGCTTTGATGATCGCGTCTCTGAGACCACCGCGGTGAAACTCATGACCGATGGCATCCTACTCGCCGAGATGCAGCGTGACCGCTTCCTCAACAAGTACGACACCATCATCATCGATGAGGCCCACGAGCGCTCCCTCAACATCGACTTTTTATTGGGCTATCTCAAGCGTCTTTTGCCCAAGCGCCCCGATCTCAAGGTCATCATTACCTCCGCAACCATCGATCCGGAAAGCTTCGCTGCCCATTTTGCCGACGCCGACGGAAACCCTGCCCCCATTATCGAGGTCTCCGGCCGCACCTACCCGGTAGAAATCCGCTACCGCCCCCTCGAGTTTGAGGCCGGCGGAAAGGTGGTGGACCAAGACCCGCTCGACGGTTTGACCGAGGCAATCGAAGAGCTGATGCACGAAGGCGACGGCGATATCCTTTGCTTCTTCCCTGGCGAACGCGATATCCGCGATGCCATGGAGGCCATCGAAGGCAAGAAGTGGAAAAACGTCGAGGTCACTCCCCTCTTTGGCCGCTTATCTAATCAAGAACAGCATCGCGTTTTCAGCGAACACCGTGGCCGCCGCATCGTGCTGGCCACGAATATTGCAGAAACCTCGCTTACTGTGCCCGGCATCCGCTATGTGGTTGATACCGGCACGGCCCGTATCTCGCGCTATTCCACGCGCACCAAAGTCCAGCGCCTGCCTATCGAGCCTATCTCGCAGGCCTCCGCCAACCAGCGCTCCGGCCGCTGCGGCCGCGTTGCCGATGGCATCGCCATTCGCCTCTATAGCGAACAGGACTTTGAAAGCCGCCCCGAATTCACCGACCCAGAAATTCTGCGCACCAACCTCGCCAGCGTCATCTTGCAGATGGTCTCGCTCAAGCTAGGCGACATCGAACAATTCCCCTTCATCCAACCGCCCGAGCACAAGGCCATCCGCGATGGCCTTAACCTCCTGCACGAGCTCGGCGCTCTCCACGACAAGCAGGATAAGCCCACGCTGACCGCCACTGGCCGCGACCTAGCGCGCATCCCGCTAGATCCCCGTATGGCACGCATGCTCATTGAGGCCAATACCAACGGATGCCTGGATGATGTCATGGTCATCGTCGCGGCCATGACCATCCAGGACGTTCGCGAACGCCCCCTTGATTTCCAGGCCCAGGCCGACCAAGCCCACGCCCGCTTCAAGGACAAGTCCTCGGATTTCTTGTCCATGCTTAAGCTCTGGGACTACATTAAACAAACCCGCAACGAGCAATCCGGCAATAAATTCCGCAAACGCATGAAGCAGGAGTTCCTCCATTACATGCGCATTCGCGAGTGGTTCGACCTGGTGCGCCAGCTCAAGGACGTCGCCAAGCAGCTGGGCTGGACATACCAGGAAGGTACCGAGCGCCGCGCCGATGATATCCACATGTCCCTCCTGTCAGGCTTGCTGTCCAATATCGGCGCCCGCGATGGCAACTCCAAAGAATTCCAAGGCGCGCGCAACACCCGATTCCTGGTATTTCCTGGCTCCGCCTTGGCCAAAAAGCCGCCGGAGTTCCTCATGGCCGCCGAGCTGGTGGAAACTTCCCGCCTCTGGGCACGCGACGTCGCCACCATCGATCCCGCCTGGGTAGAAAAGCTGGGCGCAGACCTGCTCAAGCACAACTATTCCGAGCCCACCTGGTCCCGCAAACGCGCCGCCGCCATCGCTCACCAGAAGTCCACACTCTACGGTGTACCCATTGTGGCCGACCGCACCGTGCCCTACCACCGCGTCGATCCCACCGCCGCGCGCGATATGTTCATCCGCAACGCGCTCGTTGCCGGCGACTGGAATACCCACCACGCCTTCTTCAAAACCAATGCCCAAGCGCTTGACGACGCCGCCGCATACGAAGAAAAAGCCCGCCGCCGCGGCCTCATCGTAGACGAAGACACCCTCTTCGACTTTTATGACCAGCGCATCCCAGCAAATGTAACAACCGGCCGTCATTTCGACTCGTGGTGGAAAAAAGAACGCCGTCGCAACCCTGAATTGCTGGATTTTGATCCGACAAAGCTCATCGATGACTCCCACGAGGTCACCGAAGACTCCTTCCCCGACCACTGGAGAAAGGGTTCCATCGACTACGAACTAACCTATAAATTTGAACCCGGCGATCCACTCGATGGCGTTACCGTGATGGTACCCATCCCCATGCTCGCCGGCTTAGATACCGAAGGCTTCGATTGGCTCGTACCCGGCCTGCGTCTCGAGCTCGTAACCGAACTCATCCGCAGCCTGCCCAAGGCCCTGCGCCGCACTGTTGTTCCAGCGCCCGAATTCGCTGAGCGCGCCATCGACCGCCTCGTCCCTTATGAAGGCACCATCACCCAGCAGCTTGCCGACGTCCTCCATGAACTCGGCGGCCAAGGCATCAACGCCACCGATTTCCAGCCCAGCAAGCTACCGATGCACCTGCGGATGAACTACGGGGCCATCGACAAGCGCGGCAAGATCGTCGACTCCGACCGCGACCTCGCAGCGCTTATCCGCCGCCAGTCCGGGCATATCAAATCCTCTGTGTCCCGCGTCTCTCGCACCGCTGAGTCCACCGCTGTCAGCGAGTGGACCGACGATACTCTAGGTGCCATCGATGACACGGTTACCACCAACGTCGACGGCCACGAAGTCACGGCTTACCCCGCCCTCGTCGCCACAAAGGACGGCGTTGAACTCAAGGTACATCCCACCAAGGCCGCAGCCGATGCCGCTATGGTTACCACCACCCTTACCCTGCTTATGCGCGACATTGCGGTCAATACTGCACAAATGGTCAAGGGCCTGCCACTGCAACAACGCGTCGCCGTCGATTCCTATCCCCACGGCGGTGCCGATGGCCTGGTCAACGACGCCCGCGTCGCTGCCATACGCGACCTGATGCTAGAGGCCGGCGGACCCGTCCGCACTCCTTCCGCTTTCCAGAAGCTCAAAGACACCATCAAGCCCCAGGTTCCGGGCCGTGTGCGTCAAGCGGTGGTGGCTATCGCCCCAGGACTCGCCGAGTATTCCAACCTGCAAGCCGAACTCGCCCACTGGGACGGTGCGGCCATCGATGACATGCGAGAGCAATTGGAGTTCCTCCTACCCCGTAATGCCATCACAATCCATGGCATGTCCCACCTGCGTCATCTACCGCGCTATATCCAAGCCATGCGCATTCGCTTAGAGGACATGAACCTTGACCCTGACCGCGACGCGGACCGCCAGGCCGAGGTCGATAACGCCAAGGCCTACCTAGCCAACCGGCTGCGCAGCCTACCACCTGGCCGCGAAAAGACGCGCGAAGTCAAGGACATTCGCTGGATGGTGGAGGAACTTCGCGTTTCACTATTCGCCCAACGCCTCGGCACAGCTCACGCCGTGTCGCTCCGCCGCATCCAGAAGGCCGTTGACAAACTGCGCTAGAAATCCTCTCGGTCGCGCCTACGCATGAGACGAATTTCAGATTCGAAATCATCAGCGCTTTCAAAGGACTTGTAGACCGAGGCAAAGCGCAGATAAGCCACCTCATCAAGATCGCGAAGCGGTTCCAAGATGGCCAGGCCAATCTCATTCGCGTTGACCTGAGAGGAACCATGCCCGCGTACGGTCTCTTCCACTTCTTGCGCCAGTTTTTTCAGGGCATCGTCACCCACATCTCGCCCCTGACAGGCGCGCCGTACGCCGCGAATCAGTTTATCTCGACTAAAAGGTTCCGCGAGTCCGTTCCGCTTGACCACCAACAACACGGCCTTTTCGACCGTGGTAAAACGCCCCTTACACGAAGCACACTCACGCCGGCGCCGAATCGACGCTCCAGCATCGACGACGCGGGAGTCAATGACACGGGATTGCTCATTATGGCAGAAGGGGCAATACACAGAGGTCCTTTCACTGACGTTGTTACCCCAGTAGTTTACTCGCCCAGCAGTCCGCCCAACTACCGAGCATAAGGCCACCGCCTCACTAATGCACTACAGCAGCCTCGACCTGTTGAATGTCTGAGGTCGGCGGTTGCGGTGCACTACTTCCTTCCGCCCCTGCCAATCCGCCTAGGAGCGTGCCCAAAAAGACCGCGATTCCAAACACGCCACCTAAAACGTAGTTACCTGTGTTCGACTTCACCGCGCTACGTTGAGCTCTCTGTGAAAGACCGTCGCCCCCGCCAGATTTCACTCGATTCGAACGATGTGTCGTTCGATCTTCTACGCGGAGAGTTCGAACATACCGCGAATCACCGCTCCCTCGCGCCGCGCGAGGGGCATATCGATCCACGTCCCATACAGATGCGGGAGAAACCACTAGAGCGCCTGCAGAATTACGCTTTGCCAGGTCATTTCGAGAATTAATAAGTAGAGACATGTTTTTCCTTTCGACGACCGAACTCACCATAGGCATCCCACTGGACACTTAATTTGAAACAGTCGACATAATGTTCGATTTAGTTGGTACGTTCGATTTATAGCACCGCTTCGAATACTTGTCCACCCGTGGACACAAATCTCGAACATCTGTACTTTTCGTGCTACAAATGACTTGTGGCACTCTAAATCCGCCCACTAATAGACCGACAACGAAGTCACCCGACCCTACGTAGGAGCCAGCAATGGGCCGCAAGCCAAAAAAGTCCGCCGAGAAGACCGATTACGCATCCCTATCCGACCGCCAACGACGAATCCTCAATGTCATTAGTGACGCCGTCATGCTGCGTGGCTACCCACCAAGCATTCGCGAAATCGGCGATGCAGCAGGCCTGCAGTCCACATCCTCAGTTGCCTATCAGCTGAAGCAATTGGAAGAAAAGGGATTTCTCCGGCGCGACCCAAATAAGCCGCGTGCCGTAGATGTTCGCCATCTCAACACAGACGAAGGCACCAAGAAGCCTGGCCGCAAGCCCGCTAAGCCCGAACAGCAGGTTCCCGAGGACGCAGGCGCTGTGTCTTATATTCCTGTGGTCGGTCGCATCGCTGCGGGAGCACCCATTACCGCTGAGGAAAACGTCGACACGTACTTCCCCATGCCTGACGAGGTTGTCGGCAGCGGCGACCTATATATGCTGCAGGTAGTCGGCGATTCAATGAAGGATGCAGGGATTCTCGACGGTGACTGGGTGATTATTCGCTCCCAGTCAGTTGCTGAGGAAGGCGAATTTGTCGCAGCGCTGCTGGACGGTTCCGAGGCCACCGTTAAGGAATTCCACCGCGATTCCTCGGGCGTATGGCTACTTCCCCACAACGATGCTTACTCGCCCATTAATGGCGATGATGCAGAAATTATGGGCAAGGTTGTATCCGTGTTCCGCAAACTTTAAACACTCACCCAGCATCACTCCGCCCCGCAACGGCCGCCCCAGGCCGTGCGGGGCTTATTTGTGCGCATTTCTCATTAATATAGCCTCTCCGCCAGCCACCCCCATTTTGGCGCCATTTTGGACCCAGACAGCAAAGGAGACGAAAATCCCACTTTCCCACTTTTTGCCCTGACCAGCTATTTTCGTACTTCGTAGCGCGGTGATAGCTGTGCAAATTTTTGCTTTAGTCCGGTTATTCCCGATTTTTGAGACAATGGACTAAGAAAAACAACATCGCGGGACTTTCCTATCCACAAAATCCGGGAATTTTTACCCCCGCTACTCCCCGCGGTGTGCTTAAGTCCAAGGAGGAATAATGTACGCAGAAGAGCGGCGCCGCCAGATAGCGTCTCTCACCGCCGTTGAAGGTCGCGTCAACGTCACTGAGCTATCCGAGCGCTTCGAAGTCACGGCCGAAACCATTCGACGCGATCTAGCGGTGCTGGATAGAGAGGGCGTCGTCCATCGCGTGCATGGCGGCGCGGTAGCATCCCAGTCCTTTCAAACTGCGGAACTTACCCTAGACACCCGGCAGCGTTCCGCCTCCGGCGCGAAAGCCGCCATCGCCCGAGCTGCGCTGGATTTTCTTCCCCACGGCGGCGGCAGCATTTTCCTCGACGCGGGAACTACGATTAATGCATTTGCTGAGCTGATAGGACAGCAATACCCCCAAGGCCAGTTCAACATCGTCTCCAATAGTCTGCCCATCGCCTTGTCCTTAGCAGGCAGCGGAGTACCGGACGTCCAGCTGCTTGGCGGCACGGTTCGCGCGATCACCCAAGCTGTCGTCGGCGACACCGCCCTGCGCACGCTAGCGCTCATGCGCGCCGACGTCGCCTTCATCGGAACCAATGCCCTGACCCTGGATCACGGGCTTTCCACGGCCGATCCCCAAGAAGCAGCCATCAAGTCTGCCTTTGTCACCAACGCCCACAAGGTCGTAGTGATGTGCGATTCCAGCAAACTGGGCAATGACTACTTGGTAAGCTTCGCCCCCGCCGCTGATATCGATGTCGTCATCACTGACGCCGCAGCCCCCGATTCCTTTGTGGAGGCGCTGCGCGAGCACGAAATTGAAGTCGTACTCGCCAGCGAATAAATCCCGCTCCTTCGCCTCAAGCTAGGCGAAGGATGCCATGGTTTCTACCACTGCAGTACGGGCGGCATCAGGGCTTTCCGCATCCAATGCCACCTCAGCGAGCTGTTGGCACTGTTCCAAGGTAATTTCTGCCAACTGTGCGCCTACGCCTGCTACTGCAGTAGACGCTGCGGACAGCGAATTCACGCCCAAGCCCGTAAGCACGCAGGCCAGCATGGGGTCGGCCGCTGCTTCTCCGCATACGCCTACCGCAACGTTATTGGCCTGGCCCACAATGCAGGTGTGCTGGATAAGTCGCAGCACGGCCGGCTGCCACGGGTCGGTCAGGTAGGCCAACTGCGGGGACAGACGGTCTGCAGCCATCGTGTACTGAGTCAGGTCATTGGTGCCGATGGATACGAAGTCGAGGTGCGGCATGATTTTATCCGCCATAAGCGCTGCGGCGGGAACCTCAATCATAGCGCCAGCAGTCAGGCCGCGTTCACGACACAAGTTGGCAAACCACTGCGCTTCGGTAGAAGTGGCAACCATGGGAGCCATCACCCACGTAGAGGCTTTATCATCACGGGCTTCGGCAGCCTGCGCAATTGCATCAAGCTGGCGGGTCAGCAAAGCTTCATTATCGCGCGCGATACGCAGACCGCGAACGCCCAATGCCGGGTTTTCCTCAGAGCTTAGCGTGGCATAAGAAATTGGCTTATCGGAGCCTGCGTCCAATGTGCGCACAACAACCTTGGATTCGGGGAAGGCCTTGAAAACCTTTCCGTAGATCTTTGCTTGTTCCTCCACGCTGGGCTCTTCGCTGGCCGAAAGGAAGGACAACTCCGTGCGATACAGGCCGATGCCTTCTGCCTGAGACTCCGAAGCGATGCGGGCGGCATTGCCATCAGCAACATTTGCCAGCAGCTGCACGCTGTGACCGTCCTTGGTCTTAGCTGGTCCGCGCCACTGAGCAACGCGTGCTGCACGCTCACGGTATTCAGCGACGGCCTTGGTGGAGGTCTCCGCATCAGCACCACAAGTCACGGTTCCTACTGCGCCATCGACAAATACCAGCGTGCCGCTTTCAATGTCGCCAAGCGAAGCGCCCACCGCCACGATGCACGGAATGTCCAATTGGCGCGCGATGATGGCCGTATGGCTAGTGGGGCCACCGAGCTCCGTAACAAGGGCTTTAATGTGTTTGGTATCTAGCGTTGCGGTATCGGCCGGGGCCAAATCATCTGCAAACAAGACGGCCTCGCCATCTACCAAAGGGAGGCCTGGCTCATCCTCACCACGTAGCTCAGCGATGACGCGGTCGCGTACGTCCTTCAAGTCGGTCGTGCGCTCGGCCATCACACCACCAGCGGCTTCGAACATGGTGACAAACTTGTCAGTCGCGCCAACAGTGGCAAATTCCGCATTCCTACCGGTGCGGATATTCTTGCGCACTGTTTTGTGCCAGCCACGGTCTTTGACCATACCGGCGGTTGCAGTGAGAACCTCGGCCGCTTGGCCCTCTGCGGCTGCCGCGCGCTTCTCCAATCGATTAGCAACCGTATCTACGGCCGCAAGAAAGCGGTTGTACTCGGATTCACTCGCTTGCTCTGGGTCAATGCTTCCCTCGGTAGGCAGGGCCGGGCGAGGGCGGACCCACACGGCTTCGGCGTAGGCGACTCCGGCAACGACACCGGTGCCTTTGATTGTGGACTCAGACGCGTTTTCCATGAGCGTACTTCCTTCGAAGATAGCGGTTATTGACTTCCAGAACACCACAAAACGGATAGAAAAGCAATGTATACCACAGTTTTCTGTTGACTTTCGGACACATTCGGACAAGAATCAACATTAAGGGCGGGCCATTCCCAAAGGTTCTCTCCAGCGGCGTTCGGCCCCAATATATAACCTGCGAAAGGGACAACTTGATTCTCACGCTGACCCCCAATCCCAGTATCGACGCCACCCTCGTACTCAGCGGGCCTTTAACTTCCGGTGATGTCCACCGTGCCAGCGAGGTCACACAGGTTGCAGGCGGCAAGGGCGTAAACGTCACCCATGCCGTGCACCTAGCCGGCGAGCAAACCCTGGCACTTTTTCCGTCCCACGACTCCGATTCCTTCCTGAATCTCATCCACGCGGCCGGATTGCCTTCTTCGGCTACTGCTATGGACGGCTCCATTCGCGTCAACACCACCATCACCGAGCCCGACGGCACCACCACCAAGGTCAACGGCCCAGGCCCCGTGCTTTCCGACGCCGATGCCCAAGCCATTACCTCCACCCTCACCGCCCGCGCCCTCGCGGCCGACTGGGTGGTGCTAGCCGGTTCCTTGCCGCGCGGCGTGGACACCGATTGGTATTGCGAGCTCATCTCCGCTATCCGTGCGGCCGCACCACAGGCCCGCATCGCGGTAGATACCTCCGATGCTCCGATGCTGGCCATCGGGAAAAATCTCGAGTCTTCGGCACCCGATCTCATAAAGCCCAATGGTCTAGAGCTCGGCCAACTCACCGGCACCGACGGCCGCGAGCTGGAAGCACAAGCCGCCCGCGGTGACTATTCGGGAGTGGTTAGCGCGGCACGCGACGTCGTCAAGCGAGGCATCGCAGAAGTGCTCGTCACCCTCGGTGGCGCCGGTGCCGTACTGGTTACGGCTGAAGGAGCATGGGCTGCCACTCCCCCTCCAGCCACCGTGAAATCCACCGTAGGTGCTGGAGACGCAGCGCTCGCCGGATACCTTCTCGGCCGCACCGCTGGTAAATCTCCGGCCGCAAGCCTTGCCCGATCCGTGGCCTACGGGACCGCGGCTGCATCCAAGCAAGGCACGCAATTTCCTCGTCCTGAAGAAATAGATATCGCTAATACCACCGTTAACTCGCTAGCCTAAGGAGCGCCCCAAAATGGCTTCCGAACTCATTACTACGGAACTTGTCGCCCTTGACGCCGACTTTGGCGACAGTGTTGACTCCGTCATTACCAACCTAGCCGCGCTAGTCCACGACACCGGCCGAGCCACCGACGTCGCCGGATTGGCCCAACCCGCCATCGACCGCGAGGCTAAAGCCGGCACCGGCGTACCCGGCGGTGTTGCCATCCCGCACTGCCGTTCCGAGGCTGTCACCGAACCAACCCTCGCATTCGCCCGCCTAGGCCGCGGTGTAGATTTCTCCGGTCCTGATGGAGACGCCCAGTTGGTCTTCCTCATCGCCGCTCCGGCCGGTGGCGGCAAGGCTCACCTAAAGATTTTGTCCAAGCTAGCCCGCGCCCTTGTCCGAAAAGACTTCCTCGAGGCACTGCGCAGCGCCCCCACCAAGGAAGAAATTGTTCGCCTTGTCTTGGATGTAGTCAACGCAGAAAAGCCAAAGAAGAAACCGGCCGCCGAGTCGGCTGCCCCCGCCGCTGGTGCCGCCGGTACAGGCTCCTCCGCCGCCCCCAACGGCTCGTCCTCGGCGACCCCAACTACCGCGGATTCTTCGGACAACGTCACCCGCATCGTGGCCATCACCGCCTGCCCTACCGGCATCGCCCACACCTACATGGCGGCCGACGCCCTCACACAGACCGCGGCCGAACGCGATGACGTAGCGCTGACCGTAGAAACGCAAGGTTCGTCGAATAATGAGTCCGTCTCCCAAGCCACCATCGATGCGGCCGATGCGGTCATCTTCGCCACGGACGTTGGCGTACGCGACCGGGAGCGATTCGCTGGCAAACCGGTAATTGAGTCTGGCGTCAAGCGCGCCATCAACGAGCCTGGCACCATGCTCGACGAGGCCATCGCCGCCGCCCGAAACCCCCACGCGCACAGGGTATCCGGCACCGCTACCCGGGCCGATGCAGAAGAAGAGGGAAAGTCTCTCGGTTGGGGCAAGCGCATCCAGCAGGCCATCATGACCGGCGTATCCTATATGGTTCCATTCGTCGCGGCCGGTGGTCTTCTGCTTGCCCTTGGCTTCCTTTTTGGCGGCGCCGATATGGCAAACGGTTGGCAGGCACTGTCGACGGACTTTTCACTAGGCAATCTTCCTGGTCATGACGTAACCGTGGACGGCGAACTTATGCATTTCGAGCGCTCCGGGTTCTTGCTGTATCTCGGCGCTGTTCTTTTCGCCATTGGCCAAGCAGCGATGGGCTTTATCGTTGCTGCTCTTTCCGGTTATATCGCCTACGCGCTCGCCGGCCGTCCAGGCATCGCCCCAGGCTTCGCGGGCGGCGCGATCGCGATTACCCTAGGTGCTGGTTTTATCGGTGGCCTGGTAACTGGTCTTCTGGCGGGCTTCGTCGCTTTGTGGATTGGCAATTGGAAGGTACCACGCTGGCTGGGCTCGCTCATGCCAGTTGTCATCATCCCACTACTGACCTCGCTCGTCGTCGGCCTTGCGATGTACCTACTGCTGGGCGCACCGCTGGCAGCCATCATGGATGGCCTGCAGGATTGGCTTTCGTCGATGTCCGGTTCCTCGGCCGTGCTCCTAGGAATCATCCTCGGCTTGATGATGTGCTTTGATTTGGGCGGCCCTGTCAATAAGGCGGCTTATCTCTTCGCTACGGCCGGACTTTCTACCGGCGACGAGTCCTCCATGCAGATCATGGCCGCGGTTATGGCCTCCGGCATGGTTGCACCGATTGCGCTCTCCCTGGCCACGTTCATCCGCAAGTCGCTGTTTACTCCGGCCGAGCAGGAAAACGGCAAGTCCGCTTGGTTGCTGGGCCTGTCCTTCGTCTCGGAGGGTGCCATCCCGTTCGCCGCGGCCGACCCCTTCCGCGTTATCCCTTCGATGATGGCCGGCGGCGCGGTGACAGGCGCGGTTTCGATGGCCTTGTCGGTCGGCTCCCGAGCTCCACACGGCGGTGTGTTCGTCCTCTTCGCCATCGACCCGTTCTGGGGCTATCTCGTCGCTATCGCGGCCGGTGTGGTTGTCTCGACCGCAGCGGTGCTGGCAATGAAGCAGTTCTGGCCTAGTAAAGCCGTCGAAGAAGCTGCTCAGAACGTGGCGGCATAAACCAAACACTCGTACACTGGATTGCAACAATCCCCATAAGAAAGGATCTTTTCCATGGCTTCCAAGACTGTAAAGGTAGGTTCCTCTGTAGGCCTGCACGCACGTCCCGCCTCCATTATCGCGGACGCAGCTGGCGAGTTCGACGAAGACATCTTCCTCAACCTCGTTGGCGATGACGATGAAGATGAGACCGATGCGGCCTCTTCTTTGATGATTATGGCTCTTGGCGCAGAACAGGGCGATGAGGTTACTGTTACTTCCGACAACGAAGAAGCGGTAGAAAAGATTGCTGCCCTCATCGAAAAGGACCTAGACGCTTCCTAAGCCCTAAAACGGTTCGCTTTAAAGCTCCCCGCCTGTGTGGTGGGGAGCTTTTCGCTTGCCGACGCCACCTATCCCCACGGTGGCACCCAGCTCACCTGCCCGTTTATCCGGGCCAGCCGTCCTCTGCGAGGTGGGGCATTGGGGGCATCGTCATTGACTCCATTATGGTAGGGACAACAAGTCGCGAGGTTCGCAGCGTTAGTCTCACCGCCGTGCTTCCACGCCTTCAGGTGGTGGACCTGGCATTCATCCGCGGGAAAATTACAGCTCTCCCACGGGCACACCGGGTTTAGCGCAGCCGCCATCAGCCGCTGCTTGTCGTTGGCTAGCCGCGAGGTTCGATAGAGGTTTACCGGCCCCTCGTGCGGGTGAACGAGTGTGACATAGCCGTGATCGCTTAGTGTCCGCGCCACGAGCTCCGCTCCCGTCATTTGAGCGCCATTGGTCAACTGCAGGGTAATTTCTTCGCCCCCACCGTCGACTATTCGGTCGAGCTCATCGAGGGTGAGCACTACCTGTGTCGTTACCGTCGTGCGTGCTGCATTCGCTTTCCCGAAAAAGAGGTCTTTGGCAGATTCCAGCGGCTTATTGGCATCCAATGCGGCGTGCATATCTGCTACATCGGCTGAATCCCCAGTAATGGTCAGCGACCACGGGCCGCCGGAACGACGGGTAATGCGCACGCCTTTTTCCGGTGTGCGGCGCGGGCGCAGCTCGCGGACCAAGGCCCGAGCACGCTTTTCTAGTGCTGTAGCGCTGCCGCGAAAGGCACACAGTTCGCAGCGTAGGCTCCAGGCATCTCGCTGCGTCGGCAAGCGCAGGGCGTATTTTTCAATGAGCAGCAGCACGTCGAGGGAATGAGTAGTCTGTCGCGCTGCTCGCTGTTTGGCAGAAAAGCCGCACTTGCCAAAGTAAGTATCGCACAGTCGTAGCAGGTCACGCGCGGCAATGTCGGAAGCACCTTGCGCGATGAGCTCGCGATCACTGAGCCCTTGAGCGGCGGCGACGATATCCATTCCGGCGCTCATGGCGTCTAAGTATGCGTCCAATGCGGTCATGCCGCTGAGTTAAACAGCCTGCGCAAGCCCATGCGAGCCAGGCACAAGAGCGGTGTGGATAACCCGCGTTGCCCCGTCAACAACATAGCCCGCCGCGGGCGCGCGGCGGGCAACTATCCACAGCAGAAAAATTAGTACTTGGCGGCGTGGCCTTCGCCGACGGAATCGTATAGCTTCTTCATGATCGGATAGGCGACGATAATGCCCACTGAACCCCACGCGATGCCTTCCAGGGAAACCCCACCAACGCTGAGAGTCAGGTTGCCGATACCCGCGATGAGCGCCACTGCGGCCGCGGTCAGGTTAACCGGGTTATTGAAATTGACCTTATTGTCCATCCAAATGCGCACACCCAACATGCCGATGAGCCCGTAAAGCACGATGCAGGCCCCACCAAGAACGCCGGTAGGAATGGTGAAAATCAGCGCGCCAAACTTCGGCACGAAAGCCAGAAGGATGGCGGTAAATGCTGCTACCCAGTACGCGGCGGTGGAATAGACCCGGGTAGCGGCCATCACTCCAATATTTTCAGCATAGGTCGTGGTGCCAGAGCCGCCGAAGCCGCCAGCGAGGGTAGATGCGAGGCCATCGGCGATAAGGGCGTCACCGGCCAAGTCATCGAGATCGCGCTTTGTCATCTCGGAAACGGCCTTGACATGGCCGACGTTTTCCGCGATGAGGACCACCAGCACGGGAAGCGCGACGGCAATGGCGGAGACGTTGAAGGAAGGTGCGTGGAATTGCGGCAGGCCCACCCACGGGGCGGCATCAATGGCCGCGACGGCGTCATCGCCGAGGTTGCCGGTGAGAGCGGCGAAAATCCAGCCCACGACCACGCCGAGGAGAATGGACAGGCGCGAGACCATGCCGCGGCCGGCGACGGTGGCCAGCAGGATTACCAGCAGCGTCACTGCCGCCACGAGCGGCTGAGAGGCGAAGTTCTCGGCCGCATTCGGCGCCAAGTTCAGGCCGATAAGTGCCACAATCGCACCGGTTACGGCCGGTGGCATGACGGCGTCCAACACGCGGCGACCGGCGAACTTTACGGCGACGCCCACCGCGGCAAGGACAAGGCCAGTAACCAAAATGGAGCCGGCCTGCGCGGCGATGCCGTACTGCTGCGACGCCGAAAGAGGTGCGATGAACGCGAACGAGGAGCCGAGGTAGGACGGCAACCGGTTGCGCGTGATAAGCAGGAACAAAATTGTGCCGAGGCCGGAAAAGAGCAGCGTCGTATTGACGGGGAATCCGGTCAAGGTGGGAACCAAAAGCGTAGCTCCGAACATGGCCACCACGTGCTGCATACCGATGCCGATGGTGCGGCCCCAGCTGAGTCGTTCTTCCGGCGCCACCACCGCGCCTGGGGCAATCTTTTTACCGTCTCCGTGGACGGTCCAACCTTTTAAGCTCACGAGCCTTAATTATGGATCACCGGAGCTGGTTTAGGAAACTTCCTCCACGATGAATTCAGCGAGCTCACGGGCGGTGGGTGAGGGAAGGCGGACGTCGACAAGCGTGCCATCGGCCGTATACTCCTCGTGGCGCACCGTGCCTTCGGCATGCACGCGTGCCACCACATCCCCGCGCGTGAAGGGAACCTGCAGCTTAACGTGACTATCGCGGGAGTTGAGGAAGAGTTCCACACGCGCGGTAAGCTCGTCGATTCCCTCACCGGTACGGGCAGATACGTAGACGACGTCCTCATGGTCAAGAACGTGGCGCAGCTCAGCAAGCACCAGCGGATCGGCCTGGTCGATCTTATTGATCACGATAATTTCGGGCGGGGCCTGCTCCCCTGTCTCAGAGACGATGTCATAGATGACCTGATTGACCGCCTCAATCTGTTTTAGTGGGAACGGGTCTGAGCCATCGACCACGTGCAGCATAATATCGGCGGCTAGTACCTCTTCCAGGGTGGATTTAAAGGCCTCCACTAGCTGCGTAGGCAGGTGGCGGACGAAGCCGACGGTATCGGTGAAGACGACCTGGCGGCCGTCGGCAAGCGTGGCACGGCGAGTGGTGGGGTCCAATGTGGCAAAGAGCGCGTCTTCCACCAATACCCCGGCGCCGGTCATGGCGTTAATGAGGGAGGACTTTCCGGCATTGGTGTAGCCCGCAATAGCTATCTGTGCAATGGTTGAGCGTTGGCGCTTGGAACGCTTGACCTCACGTGCGGTCTTCATGGCGCGCAGTTCCTTGCGCAGGCGGGCCATCTCCGTGCGGATGCGGCGACGGTCTGTCTCAATTTTGGTCTCACCGGGACCACGCAGGCCCACGCCGCCATTGGAACCGGCGCGGCCGCCTGCCTGGCGCGAGAGGTTGCCACCCCAACCACGGGTATGCGTATACAAGTATTCCAACTGCGCCAATGAGACTTGGGCCTTACCCTCTTTTGATTTCGCATGCTGGGCAAAGATGTCAAGGATGAGCATGGTGCGGTCAATGACCTTGGTGTTAAGCGCACGCTCGAGTGCGGTGAGCTGGCCGGGGTTAAGCTCACCATCGCAGACCACGGTATCGGCACCGGTGGCCTCGACGATATCGCGCAATTCCTTCACCTTGCCGGAGCCGATGTAGGTGCCGGAGTCCGGCTTATCGCGCTTTTGGTAAATCATCTCCACTACTTCGGCGCCGGCGGTTTCGGTTAGCGCGGCCAGCTCGTCCATGGTGGCTTCCACTTCGGCCACGGTGCCTTCGGTCCACACGCCGACCAAAATGACTCGCTCGAGGCGCAGCTTTCGGTACTCCACCTCGTAGCCATCGGTAGTGTCCTCGGCGCGGATGGTGGTCTCACGGGTAACGCGGCGGAAGGCATTGCGCTCTGCCAGATCGAGGTCACCGGTGGTGGGCGTCGCCTCCGGCGTGGCCGGGGCGTCGTTATCGCGAAAGGCGCGGGCGAGGAGATCGTCGTTATTATGCTGGGAAAATTCGGTCATACTACCTTTCATTTTTGCATGTTGCGGCCGAAAGCGGGAATTTCGGATTCTTAGCTGGGTGGACAAGGCGATACAATGGCGGGCATGAACGTTAAGGACACTGGGGTGAAGCAGAATACCGAGATGCAGGCCATTGGCCTCAATTTCGAGCGCTGGCAGGATGCGGTCGAGGCGGCCATCGCCAGCGACCGCTTAGCCGTTACCGGTGAGGTGCGCGGTGGCCAGCTCATTCAGTTCACCGATCCGTCGGGCGCGCAGCTTAATATCCTCGCGGTAGAGCCTTTTGCCACCTTCATCGGCTTCGATGCCGTCACGCAAGGGTTTGCCCACGTGGAGATGGTCAACGATGTCCTGGCCCTGCTGGAAATCATCGATCCTTTCGGCACCACCATCGCCCAGGCCACCGCAAACCTGGCGCAGGGGCCTTTGCTTGTCGACGAACCCTTGCAGCAGTGGCAGCAAATTTCCCTAACCGCCATGGGGCTGGATGTGCGCACCTACGATTCCGCCGCTGCCTATGAGGCGGCCGAGGGCGAGTTCCCCGCGCTCTTCGAATCCGCGGGGGCCAAGGTTATTTCCTCCGGCTCCGGTGCCAAGGTCCCGACCCCTGCCGCCTCCTTTGCCGCACGCGTCATGGAATCTGAGTGGCGCACCAACGAGCTGACCGGGGAGAAATTCGCTCACCTCGTCATGGATGGACTATTCCCCTTCGACCTCTGCCTGCCAGTGGGAGCCGGCGAGCTGCCGGCGAAGGACTCTATCGTGGCCGGTACCGCGATGCTTACGGCGTCTATTGAGCTGCCCAGCGGCGGTTGCGGCGATGGCGCTGGCTGCGGTTGTGGCTCCGGTGGCTGCGGCTGCGGCGGCCATTAGAACGGACATAAAGGCCTGGTGAAATAGCTGTGTGGATGCCCTTCCCTGAAAATGCGAGGAACCGGCGGGTAATGGTTCTCGTGCTGATCCTGGTGGGATCAGTGGCGGTTGTGGCAACCCTGAAAGTCTCCGGGGTTTTCATTGCAGCGCTGCTCATCGCGGCGGCGCTGCTTATGCTGCATACCCGGCCGGATGCCTCAGAGCAGGCAGCCCTGCGCAGTTCTATTCGCCTTTCGGCGGAAGACATCGAAGACGTCGTGGCGGAATACGAGGACTTCCGCTCCTCCGCGGACGCAGAGAAAATGGCTGACCGCACGCTCTACCGGCCGGCGCTTTTAGATTTGGATTGTTCCGACCCCACCATCCAAGCCTTCCATTACGAGCTTTCCGGCGCCCGGCGGTTCCTGCGTCGGTTGAACTTGCGCGTTAATGCGGAAGAAATT
>VNIU01000341.1_pt1 | contig 21363 bp, 27 predicted proteins | sample 7248601 | NCBI WGS metagenome assembly VNIU01 (sample SAMN12251564, study PRJNA551026) | human skin metagenome | isolation source: skin samples from healthy patients and patients infected with Netherton Syndrome | host: Homo sapiens | place: France:Paris
AGCGGCACACACCCTCGGTTCAAGTCCAGGGCGCGCACATTCCTCAAAACATGAGGAAACCCCCGCATCATCGAGCGGCAACTCTAGCGGGGGTCCAAAACCAAATCGACACCGACCGTGTCGGTTAAGACTTTACCACTTCCACACAGGCAGTGAGCAAAGCACAACACGGTCGGTGCCGATAATCCGAAAGGAGACCACGGCACCATGCAGCCCCCACACACGCCAGAGGAGCGCCGCGCCAAGCTCGAAGCAGTCAAAGAACTAGCCCGCAGGCAAGAACACGACGCTGCACAAGAACTCCTCCAAGCCCAAGACGTCGGCTACACCTCCAAACTCTTCGTCCAAGCACTCTTCCCCTACCGCAAAACCAATAATAAAGAACGAGTTCTCCAAAACGGGGATGGGAAAATCGTCATTTATTCAGGCGAAGGCCTACCCTACGGCAAGTACCCTAGGCTCATCATGGCCTACATCATCACCCGCGCCGTAGCTAATGCTGGACGCCTCAAAGAAGGGAAGATTAATCGCGAAGAAGCGCTACGCATACCGCTTGGCCGATCGATGAACCAATTTCTCCAAGCAATCGGCATTGGCCAGCGCGGTACCGGAGGAAGCAAAGGCACTCTAACTATCGTCCGAGAACAGCTCCTCCGCCTAGCCGATTCACGAGTCACTGTGAAATCCGATGATGGAGTCCGAGCACGCGGAAAGCACACCCAAATCGTCGACGATTGGGATCTCTGGTTCGACACCAGAGACCCGAACCAAGGAAGCTTTGTAGAGTCTTACATTAAACTCACGCCCCAGTTTTTCAAGCACGTTGCCGAAGCGCCTATCCCCATCGATCTCAATGTGCTGCGCGAGCTCAACAAACCACGAGCCATGGACCTCTACATCTGGCTTACCGTAAAGCAATACTGGCTGGCGAAAAACAACCGCGATGCCTACACCTTTACTTGGGAGATGATCGCCGCCAACTTCGCCACAAAGGAACTAGCCACAGCAGTCCAGCGACGCGACTTCCGCAATGAAATAAAGAAATCCATTCTTGAGCTCACAACCGCGTGGCCCGACGCTGGCATTACAGCCGATACAGGCGGTGTGACAGTCACTAGAACCGCCCCATCAGTTCAACAGAAGCCACCTCGCCCCGAACTCGACTAGACCAATAGCGAAGAAGCAGCGCCCTCCGGGGCGCTTTCTTTTTACCCTAAATGCAAACTGCGCAGATTTACCCTCACGCATGCGCAGATTTACCCTCACGGACCATTTTCCCAGTTCAGGATGCGCAGATTTACCCTCACGCAAAATACGCATGCGCAGATTTACCCTCACGCATGCGCAGATTTACCCTCACGCATGCGCAGATTTACCCTCACGCATGCGCAGATTTACCCTCACGGGGCTGGTTACCCACAGGGTTTTACCTGAGGGTTTCTCTATTTTCCCAGGTCGCTTATAACTATATCCCTGTAGATCTATATCCCCAGCCGATCAACCAACAAAACCGTTCACTACGGGTTACTGTTTATGCTCCCGCCTCGCCTGACGGCTCGTTGGGCTGCCGCCCAAATCAAAGATTTGGTTGCCACCAAAACCTTGCGATCAAAGCTAAAATTCCTTTAGTTCTTTTGCATTGCAAGGAAATAGACTGGGGCACATTAAATGTCAACGTTTAAAAAATTCTGTACTCTAAAGACCAGTGCTTAAGGGCGTGATTTTTCCCTAATAGCGCATTCACGACTTCCCTCAACGTCACTTTCAAAATGAAAGGAGAAAATTTTGAAGAAAGTCAATCGTCTAGGTGTAGCGATAACCACCATCTTAGCATCAGCCGCTATTGCTCCCACGGCGTTAGCTGATACATTCCCGAATTCGAGCTCGTTCACATCTCCGTTGAATGATCCCGCAATAGCCAAGATAGGAATGTGTCCACCTGTGGCTGGAGTTGCACTCCCTGGGACTTGCGGGATTAAGTAGCAAAAGTGTGCCGGTCGGCGTGTCGCCGTCGGGCACATTTTTATTTGAGAGGATCCTTTTCTGATTTCCAATGGAGGGATTGTATTCAGTTGGAATAGCGTTGTCGTAGAAGGCTGATCGGCCTGTTTCTTGGTCGACATTGTTGTGGTCTTCTTCGGCAAGATTGTTGGCTTTGGCGAGTTGGTCTTGTCCGAAATTGCACTGCCTGGCGATTGTGAGGGGATCGTCAGGCAGCTGCGTTTTGGAGTGGAGGTACCACTCCACCATTGTGCGTTGGCGCAAGCCGACAGCACAATCCTGCGTGTACAAGATATCTCCGAAGATGGATACGTACTGTCTATCGAAAAGGGGGTCGCTAAAAAGAAGGCGGACGGCACCGTAATTGTCCATGATCAGAACGGAAAAGTTGCTGCTACCCTTCAGAAATCTTTTCTTGTCTCCGATGGATCTGTCAATCACGTCGACTATGACGTAAATGGTGACACCGTTGTAGCCAAGTACTCTTCGCCGCTCAAAGGGAAAAGACTCCAGTAGCGAATCAGGATTTAGGAGATTGCATCTTTTCTTCTAGGGGGACAACGGGTGCGGCACTGGACATGGGAGGGATCATCTTTACTGGGGGACCAGGGGTAGCCGTGGCGGGAGCTGTAGTAACTGCCGGTGCTGCTAGTGGACATACAGGTTACACTTGCGGTAAAGCTGCGAAAGGCCGTTAACGGCCTAGGCAACTAGAAATAGTTTAGAGAGATGTTCCTTTTGAAGAATTCCTCACAACGAACCGTAGGATTTTGGCTTTCCGTTATCGGCTGGCTTATTTTCACCTTCAGTGTAGGCTATGCAATCCCTAGTGGAAATATTGTCACTACAGTCCTTCTGTGAGGGGTATGAGTACTTTTGACTGGTTCAATGGTTTCCCTGTTTTCTAAGCAAAAAGGGAAACCCTTTAGTACACAGATTGGCGGTCCTAAGAGCTCTTGCTCTGGGACAGCAAATTGACATTAATACAGGTTTAAGCGGAGCACACTTGGGTCGGCACCATCGATGTCCCCGTGCCAAAACTGCGCACAGAATCGTTTTTCCGGACTGGCTGCTGGAGCGCCACACTCGGACCGAACGAGCCCTGACCACCGTGATCGCCACCTGCTACCTTAAAGGGGGCTCTACATGGCACAGAGCATGCAAATGTCGCCCAACCATCTTAAATGTTGGGCGACATTCACATAAACAGCATCAAAATGGCTGTCTATTAAAAGGCTTCTGAGTAATATGACATTGCGATGAACAAGAAAATACTCGTCAAAATTCCCAGTGCCACGAAAGAAAATATCCTTTTTTTGTGACTAAACCCCGCATATAGGGCAGAAAAACCGAAGCCTAGACCTGCGGAAGCCAACACCAGGTTTCCCCATTCCCCCGTAATTGACTTCACGTTAAATCGATAAAAGACTACTAGGGTCCAAGTGATACCGATTGCCAACAGGATCGAACTGATAGAGACGATCTGAGCCTTACTAAGCGGCTCTCGCTCCTGGGGTTCCATGCCTAGCATTCTGCACCAGCAACACCGATAATTGCCGATGTCGCTACACCAGAAACACCGGCAACAGCAGCAGCAGGAAGATTTCCTGTCCCAGCGGTCAATCCTGCTGCGGTCCACAGTAGACCATTGGCAGCTGCTACGCCATTTAGAACATGTCCACAAGTGCTCTGCAGCTGGGCGCCGCCCGATTGAGTGGATTCAGCCATTTTAGCAGCTTCCGCTAGCTCTTCCAGGGAAGCTGTCTTAACATATTCTTCATTAAGGTACAATTGTACGTTTTGACCATCGTCAGTCATAACACCAGTCACAGTAGTTCCATCGGAATAAGTAACTGTTTGGCTTTGTCCTGCCACTTGATTGTGGGACAGTTTCGGATTGGGGGTTTCTGCGGCCTGAGCTGGTACAGTAGAAGCAAGGGCAATACTCAACCCCACCAATGCTGTACCCGCCATTTTTCCAAAATCTCGCTTACAGATCATCGTTTTCTCCAATCTCTAGGTGGAAAAGATCACCATCCACGGTAGGGATAAGTAGTGTGAATCTTCAACCTTCTTAGCTACTAGTTATGAGATTGTTACTAGCAGAAAGGTGGCCTAGTGGAACTAGATAGACCTTGAGCAGTGATTGTGCTTAATGACGGGCTAAGGCTGGGGCTGTCCGGGTGCGTCGTTCCGGTAACCAATTAGGAAAACGATCCAAGGTTCAGCGTGGCAACGGCGACGTCCATTGTGCCAACACGAACATTGAGGTTGCGAAGTGCCCCGAGTTTTGTTCCTAGGCATGTGCCTTGAATTTTATGATTGACTGTGGCGGGGCCTGCTTTCAAAATTCGGTTTCGAACTCGACCGGGGTTCGGTATCCCAAGCGTTGGTGGAGCCTAGTCTCGTTCTGCCCTGACACCCGCTCGAAGGTCGCGATTTCTACCCCGACAACATCATTCCGCTTGCGAGTATGGATCAGCTGGTTCTTGTAGGAACTGTTAGCGTTTTCAGCCAGAGCATTGTCACAGTACTCGCCGGCACTTCCGGTGAAAGCGGTAATGCCGTGCTGGGTAAGTCGCTCGTTGTAGACAACGCTGACCTATTGAGACCCGTGATCCGAATGGTGAATGAGACCTATTGGTTCTTCATCACACACGATCGCCAGTTGGAAAGTTTGCGGCGGCAACGCTTGACGTGCGAATGGAATCTGATAACGCCCACTCAACGATCCGTCGGGTGTAAACGTCGGTGACAAACGCGGCATACACAAAGTCTTTCTTCGTGCGCACATACGTAATGTCAGCCATCCACAGCTTGTTTTGGGCCCTGGGCTTTGAATTCACGCTCGACCAAGTCCGGGCGCAGATCAGGCACGTTAGGCTTTAAGGTTGTAATTGGTGATCCGCCTTTGCCTTTGTCAGAAACACCGGCCAGGCGCATTAAACGGGCAGTTTGTTCACGACCGATATCAATTCCGTCACGGTGAAGAGCATGCCACATTTTCCGTACACCGTAGACGCCGTAATTATCCCGGTAAATAGCACTAATGCGTTCAACCAGCACAGCATCGCGAAGGCGACGAGCACTTAACCCACAGGCCTTGGACTGGCGGTACCCACGCGAGGTAATGAACCCACCAGTGCGGCTATTTTTCAACGTCTTACAGATGAACTCGACGGAGAAACTACTCCGGCGTTTATCGATGAACCGGATCATTTCTTAACGTTTTTGGGCCTGGTTCCGACGTGAAAAGCTGAGGCGGCCTTCAGTAACTCATTAGTATCGCGTAGCTGGTGATTTTCACGGCGTAGCCTCGCGTTTTCGACGGCCAAATCTTCAGGCACAGGTTCTGGGATGGTTTCCGAACGCCGGGCCTGCCAAAGTCCATTGACGGGCCGTGTGCCATGAAACCCCAGCTTTGGGTCTACTGCCTGGCACGCGGCTTGCATGGACATAATTTCCACCAAGGTGCGATCTTCCAGAGACGGGTCACACGATCCTTCGCATTCTAGTCAAATTTTCTTAGGACATTCCAGATTCTCCCATCTACTCAAACGGAACAAAACCTGGGGCACTTCAATTCACCCGTACGCCGCGCCGTATCTATGCGTTTTTCAACGCCCGGTACACAGTAGGGCGAGTGACCCCGAATTCTCGCGCTAGTGCTGCTTTTGACTCCCCTGCCAGTGTGCGCCGCTTAATCTCCGCCACCTGCTGCGGGCTAAGAGCAGGCTTGCGGCCTTTGTACTTGCCGGCCTTTTTCGCCAACGCAATCCCCTCCGCCTGCCGTTCCCGGATAATGGCCCGCTCAAACTCCGCAAACGAACCCAAAATACCCAGCATTAAATCCGCACGCGGATCCGCGGTGTCTTTCGCAAACGCAAGATTCTCATGCAGGAAGGTAACAGTTACACCTTTGCCGGTAAGTTCATCAACAATCCCGCGAAGATCCGTCAGCGAGCGGGCAAGGCGATCAATCGACGACACGACAAGTTCGTCACCGTCGCGCACATACGCCATACACTCGACAAGCCCAGGGCGGGCAGTCTTGGTGCGGCCGGAAATCTTATCCTCAAAGAACCGGTCAATACTTCCAGACGTATTGAGTAGTTCTTTCTGACGCTGATTATTCTGCTCCACCGTCGAAACACGGATATACCCAACCCGCTGCCCACGAGAGCCAGAGTCATTGTCCATCAGTCTTCTCCCTGCGGGGAGTTAAAGGCGGCATTCTCTTGGGCGATGACCGCATCACGATACGACTCGATTGCATCCGAGAGGGCATAAAGCTGAACACCATCGAGACCATCGGCGTCAGCAAGCAAAGATTGCACAATCCTGCCCAACGCCTGCTGCCCCGACGACAACCCACCATGCAGATCTTTCACCCGCGCCAACGCGGGCACAGAGTCAATATGACTTTCAATATGGAAACCATCGGACGATAACACCACGCTCACCACTTTCTGTAAATATAAGGACTAGACCCCGCTAGACACTTGTAAAACAACGCTAGGGATGGCCCTATTTTACAGGAAACATTCCGTCTCAGACTGGCGTAACAATAGGGTGTACCCTATGTGTGTCAATGGCTAGGTGTACTGACCGGACACGTTGATCGGCTAGGCTTCAGTCCATGGGTTTCCTAGTTTCTTTCAGCGGTCCGGTCGAGATCCAGGCTGGGCTCTTGTGGAGAGAGTCCGTCGGTGATGTCCTCCGACAAGAGCGTGTCGGGCGAGGCGAGCGCTTGTCCGATGTCGCCGAACGAGCAGGCCTGTCGGCGCAGTACCTCTCTGAGATCGAGCGCGGGCTGAAGGACCCCTCTTCGGAGATGTTGCATGCCATCGCCGGTGCTTTGGAGCTTGAGGTTCCTGATGTGGCGCGCAGGGCCGCCAGTATCCTGGAGGCCACGTTGGCCACGCCGATGATGGTCTTGGCGGCCTGACGCTGCTCACAGCAGATCCGACTGCACGCAGGGCCAGCAGCTGAGACGATGGATGCCATGAACATTCTCCTTCTTGGCGGTACCGCCTTCCTCGGTCGCGAGATCGCCCGACAGCTTGTTGCTCAAGGCGATGCCGTGACATGCCTGGCGCGTGGCTCACACCCAGCACCAGGAGGCACCACTTGGGTGCAAGCCGATCGTGACGATCCCGACGCTCTTGCCGGGGTCTCCCAGCAGGCTTGGGACGCGATTGTTGACCTAACCAGTGAACCAGTGCACGCGATCCGAGCCGCGGGCCAGCTGACGGCCAGACACTGGGTGTACATCTCTTCCGGGAGTGTCTACGCGGACTTCTCAACACCCGAGCAACAGGTCACTGCCCAGACGGTGCCACCCCTGAATCAGGAGCGGATGCAGGACCCAAGTCAGTACGGCCCTGCCAAGGTAGCTTGCGAGAACGCTTATCTGGCGCTGAACCAGCCTGTGACAATCATCCGTCCTGGGTTGATTGGCGGCGACGGAGACTGGACCGGACGATCCGGCTACTACCCTTGGCGATTCGCCCACCCGACTGGTCCGGATGTTCTCGTGCCGGACCCGACCCAGCCGACCGCGATCCTAGATGTGCAGGACCTCGCCGCCTGGATCACGCACTGCATCCACGAACGCGTGAGCGGAATCTTCAATGCCGCGGGATCCTCCACAACTCTGGAAGACGTGTACCAGCAGTGCAAGGATTTGACTGGCTCTCAAGCGATCATTCGGGCCGTCGAAGACCAACAGCTTCTCGCTGAAGGAATCCAACCCTGGATGGGACCCCGATCACTGCCCTTGTGGATTCCCGAGCCGAGCCTGAGATTCGTGGCCATTCTGGACTGTGGCCCTGCCCGGGCCAAGGGCTTTCAGACAAGACCGCTGACTCAGACGTTGGCAGCCGCGCTGCAGTATGAAGAGCGGCGCGACGATCCCCGTCAAGCGGGTCTCACTGACGATGAAGAAGAGGCCCTCCGACGGGCGCTCAGCTAGTCCACGTTTGCCGAGGATCACCGCAATGTCACACGCGAACGCGGCCCTGACCCCGCGACACCGCCTCAAAGTTGCCCAGCTGGTTGTTAACCCGCGCAGCACAACGGAATCTGTCTCAACAACGGCCCGCAGATAATCCTGACGAGCTTCTAGGCTTAGCCACCAGCCTCAAAGTAAAGCGGAAAGATACTCAATAAAGTAAATTCCCCTCAGTGCTTCTCGTCGTTGGAAGCACTGAGGGGAGAAGCCACCTACGGGCGCAGGCAATAAATATTCCCCGTGACAATACTGGACGCCAAAGAATTCCTGCTGGTATCAAAACCAAAAAACTAGGGAGGTTTTCTTCACGTAAGGTTCTATCTAACTGCCTAACGGCAGGGGAACCGTATATTGCTTACGGCATGTTCCACTTTCAACTAGATAAGACCGGCTTCACGCAGAGCTTTCAGATGACGGTTAGCTTGCTGACGGGTGATGCCCAATTCCTGACCTACGGTTCGTCCTGACGGAGTATTTCCTGTCTGCGTCAAGATGTCCATCGCTGTCGCTAGCACCCGTCCGCGGGTACCTTTTCCACGGCTCTGTCGAAGTGCGTTTGCGGCTTGAAGCTTTTTGCGCTCTGTCTGCGCATATTCGCCGTGTGGGTCTTCCTTCCAGCGCTCTGCGGCTTTCTTACCACCCCTGCGGCCCATGGTGGCTAGTGCTTTACGCTCGCTACTGGTGGCTTTTCCTGGAGCGCTAGAGCCTGTGTAGGCCTCACTCTTGGACTGAGTAACGTACCCGCGCACTCGCCTTGCCATGGTTTGGCGGTCGCGCATGGGCGGCATCTCGCTGTTACGGCCGGCTCCGCCGTGGGTGTGGGCGACGTTGTAGGCGTGCTCGTAGGCGTCAATAATCGCCGCGTCCGTCAAGCGTTGGCCTTGCTGGCGCAGACGGTGGCCTGTCTTGAGCGCATGGCGGAAAGCGGTTTCGTCGCGAGCTGCGGTGCCTTGGGTAATCCACAGCACGCGCACACCGTCGATAAGCTCCGGATCGTACTGGTCGAGTTCTCCGGCGATTTCAGCGTCTACGTCCTGGGCAAGAGCTTTGAATGCTTGGGCTTCCTCACGACGAGACTTCACCGCGTTGATTAACTCGCGGCCAGAAGAAAACTGCTGACGCGGGGCAGCTTCGAACTGGTCGTGCCCTGCCAAGTCCCTCACCTGCTTTACCAAGTCTCCAAGACGCATCACCCTATTGTGCTGCCTGTACCAACGATAAGCGGTCGGAGCCTTACCGGTATAAAACGGGTTGCGGCTAAACCTGTGAGAAAAATGCGGATCGTGGTCTAAAAGCTCACCTAGTACGCGTGTAGTTGCTGCCAGAAGCTTCATCTGCGCTGATTTACCGCCACGGTCAGCGTAGACGGGGTCAATAAGCCAGATGAATTGAGCTTTCCCGTTAGTCGGATTGATTCCTACCCACGCTGGGCCGATGGTGTGGGAGATAAGTGAGCGCACCACACTACGTACATAAGGGTTTAAGTCTGCGGGGTCACCACCGGCTGTTCCTATCTGGTCAACGTCAACGACCAGGACGGCGGCATATTGCTTACTGGTAAGCATGACGTACTCGCACCGTCCTAGAGCATCAGTATCGAAGCGATACATCCGCGGCGAGTTCGTACCGTCAGCATTACGCATATAAGACTTGGAAAAATCCCGTCCGATAGACCCGTGGAGCACCTCGCGGCCTAAATGCGCGCGGAGCAAGTCGCGGTCGCTGGCGGATGCTGGGGTGTTATCCAGCCCGCCACGATCTAGTTCGACACGGGTGGGTGTTTTAATGTGTGCGTTTTGCGCGTAAGCCTGTAGACTCATGGCCATGCTTTCTCCCAGAGATGTGCTGGGTGATAAGCGAAAGGGTGCTGTTGCAAAGTTGGGGCAGTAGGAAGACCGGCGTGGAATAATCAGGTCCATGGGCATCTTCTCCGGTCGGCAGTTCCCTCGTGAAATCATCCTGTGGGCGGTGCGGTGGTACTGCCGCTACGGCGTGAGCTATCGCGACCTCGAAGAGATGATGACCGAGCGGGGAGTGCCGGTCGATCACACCACGATCTACCGCTGGGTCCAGAAATATGCTCCTGAGCTGGATAAGAAGACCCGGTGGTATCGGCAAGTTCCTGACTGGCAGGCCAGGTCCTGGCGGGTGGATGAGACCTATATCCGGGTCGGGGGAAAGTGGTGCTACCTCTATCGGGCAATCACCGCCGGTGGCCAGACCCTGGACTTCTACCTCTCACCAAAACGCAACGTCGCGGCAGCGAAGCGTTTCCTGGCGAAGACGCTGCGGTCGAATAAATCGGCAGGCTATCCGCGGGTGATCAGCACCGACAAGGCCCCCTCACTCGCCAGGGCAATCTCTGAGCTGAAGGCGGAAGGCGTCTGTCCATCGACGGTCGAGCATCGTCGGGTGAAATACCTCAACAACGTCATTGAAGGCGATCATGGCCGGTTAAAGCGGATCCTCGGGCCGAAAGGAGCATTCAAAAACCGAACGTCTGCCTACCGGACGTTGAAAGGGATGGAAGCGATGCACTCATTGCGGAAGGGGCAGGGCACGATGTTTGCCTATGGTCACCCGAATCCGGATGCAGTGATTGTTAGCCGGGTATTCGAGACGGCCTGACAACACAGGCACATAGCGTTGATCACACAATAAAAACGGAGCTTTCTTGGCTCCCGCCCCAAGTTGCAACAGCACCGTTTCAGATGGGTCAATAGCCTTGCTCTGCGCCTGCAGCCTCAAGGAGATCCGGGACGCCACGATGAGATGAGTCACAAAGGTTTTTCAAGACCTGCGGCCAGTCCATCGACCAGAGCAGTGAGCCCAAACTCAAAAGTGTCGTCGTTATCGGTCTTGTCGATGTCGTCGCGTACTCCGGCCTGTTCTTCCAATACAACACCGACCGTGTATCGACTGATTGCTATCAACGCGCTGATAGCGGAGTGCTCTTCGAAGCCTTGATTCACGAGTAGCCTAATCTGTTGGCTGGGCGCCTCAGAGAGGTTGCTCGACTCACTGCAGAGCCTCCGATGGTACCCCGCGTGCAATCGCGCACCGTCACGCACGGCGTGAAGCGCTGTGCGGAAGCTTCGTGCGTTGCGCATCAGAAACGCTTCCCACCCTTCACCTGGCTCTGGCAACGAAGCATGGTGTTCACGCTCGAGAATGTCCGCAGCCAGCGCAGACAACAAATCAGCCTTCGTGGGGAAATGCCAGTAGAGTCCCGGCTGCCGCACCTGCAGGTGGGTCGCCAATGCGCGGGTCGTGAAGCCGTCAAGCCCAGTTCTGTCGAGAACCTCGCGAGCACCGCAGAGAACTGCCGTTCGGTCCAGCCGTGTCCGCGCCTGAGTCATACTTGAACTTTATCATCGATAACTTTATCGTTGATAAAGTGCAACTTCGTCACCCACACAGCGGAACCGTCGCCATGGTGCTCACTACCGCCAGCCTCGACGCCATGGGGCTAGGCCTGGTTCTCCCGATCCTGCCCGCACTACTGGGTCAGGTCGGCTCGGCCGCAAGCACTATCCCCATGCATGTCGGATTGCTTACCGCGCTCTACGCGGTAATGCAGTTCCTTTGCGCTCCGGTACTGGGCAGACTGTCCGATCGCTTCGGCCGCCGTCGAGTACTGTTGGCTTCCTTGGCCGGCGCGACTGTCGACTATCTCATTCTGGCCTTGACTTCGACCCTCTGGGTCTTCTACGTAGCACGGGCTGTCGCGGGCATCACCGGGGCAACAAATGCCGTGACCGCCACCATGATCGCCGACGTCACCCCACCCGCAGAGCGGGCCAAGCGATACGGATGGCTCGGGGCGTGCTACGGCGGAGGAATGATCGCCGGCCCCGTAATCGGCGGTCTCTTCGGTGGCTTCTCACCCCATTTGCCGTTCCTCGTAGCTGCTCTCCTGACGGCGGTGAATCTCACTCTCAGCTTGAGCATGCTGCACGAGACAAGACCAGATCTCCCAATCAAGTCACAGGAGTCAGCATCGACGTCTGCGCCTTTTCGACTCCAAGCTATCCAGGGGGTGGTGCCCCTCATTGCGGCTTTCGGCCTCGTACAGCTCATCGGCCAGGCCCCCGGCTCGACGTGGGTTCTGTTCACGCAACAACGTCTCGACTGGAGCCCCGTCGAAGTCGGGATTTCCTTGTCCCTCTTAGGTCTGGTGCAGGTGCTTGTTCAGGCCGTCCTCACCGGACGGGTCGTGACGCGACTCGGCGAAACTAGAACGATCTATCTCGGCATTGTCGCCGACGCGTCGGGTCTCATAGGTCTCGCATTCGTCACCGGCTCCTGGGCGATGATACCCATCCTCGCAGCACTCGGAGTCGGAGGTATCACGGTCCCGGCCCTGCAGACACTGCTCTCCCAACGTACTCCCGAGCAGCACCAAGGCCGGCTGCAAGGCCACCTCGCTAGCCTCAACAGCCTCACATCAATCCTCGGGCCTATTGCCTTCACGACGATCTTCTCCCTGAGTCAGAGAGACGCCGATGGCACTCTATGGTTCTGCGCCGCTGCGCTCTACATTCCTTGTGCGATCCTCGTCACAAGGAACGCAAGATCCTCTGGGTAGGTCGGGCCAGGCGAACTGCTCCTTCCCTCGGGCAACTTCCGCGATGCAGCTCCAGCCATACGCTCACGCATGCCTTGGCGCGCGGCTGGCGCACGGTACAGCCCCCTGAAGGATGCAATAGATCAAGATTCGCTGACGGGCATCTCGAAGCATCCAGTGACACCAGTGACACGCCATGCACATCTGATGGGCCCATGCTGCGGCGACGCAGAGCCACCACAGCATGGGCTTATCGTATTCAGATCAGTTCCATCACCGGACCGTCATGAAGAGCCCGATAGATTGTGTTTCGTATCGCGTTCGCCTGGTCTGCGGTGAGTGTATGGTCGATCGGACGGAGGATGATCCGCAGAAGCAGATTGACCTGGCCCGGCTGAGTGCGCAGGCGTGATCGCGCGGCCTCGGGCAGCTCCTCATGCGCGGTGCGGCCCAGCACCTCGACCGTCTCGATCACCTCTGCGTCGTCGCCGAGAGCCGTGCGAACACGGTCGCCGAGGGTTTCCTCGTCCTCTTCGGTCGCGACAACCACGGAGATGTCGCGTCTGGCCGGTGGGAGCGGAGACACGTGCCGCCAGGGTTCCAGGGTGAGCATCTGAGCGGCGATCCTCGGGTCGCGGGCACGCAGGTAGCGGATGTCCGGAATCGCCTTGCGCAGCATGAGCGCGCGTTCGAGGCCCATGCCGAGCGCCAGTCCTGACCACTGCTCGGGGTCGAGACCGCAGCCGCGAAGTACCTCAGGATGGATGCGCCCGCACTCGGCAAGCTCGAGCCACTGGTGCTGTTGCAAAGTTGGGGCAGTAGGAAGACCGGCGTGGAATAATCAGGTCCATGGGCATCTTCTCCGGTCGGCAGTTCCCTCGTGAAATCATCCTGTGGGCGGTGCGGTGGTACTGCCGCTACGGCGTGAGCTATCGCGACCTCGAAGAGATGATGACCGAGCGGGGAGTGCCGGTCGATCACACCACGATCTACCGCTGGGTCCAGAAATATGCTCCTGAGCTGGATAAGAAGACCCGGTGGTATCGGCAAGTTCCTGACTGGCAGGCCAGGTCCTGGCGGGTGGATGAGACCTATATCCGGGTCGGGGGAAAGTGGTGCTACCTCTATCGGGCAATCACCGCCGGTGGCCAGACCCTGGACTTCTACCTCTCACCAAAACGCAACGTCGCGGCAGCGAAGCGTTTCCTGGCGAAGACGCTGCGGTCGAATAAATCGGCAGGCTATCCGCGGGTGATCAGCACCGACAAGGCCCCCTCACTCGCCAGGGCAATCTCTGAGCTGAAGGCGGAAGGCGTCTGTCCATCGACGGTCGAGCATCGTCGGGTGAAATACCTCAACAACGTCATTGAAGGCGATCATGGCCGGTTAAAGCGGATCCTCGGGCCGAAAGGAGCATTCAAAAACCGAACGTCTGCCTACCGGACGTTGAAAGGGATGGAAGCGATGCACTCATTGCGGAAGGGGCAGGGCACGATGTTTGCCTATGGTCACCCGAATCCGGATGCAGTGATTGTTAGCCGGGTATTCGAGACGGCCTGACAACACAGGCACATAGCGTTGATCACACAATAAAAACGGAGCTTTCTTGGCTCCCGCCCCAAGTTGCAACAGCACCACCTCAAGATACTCACCCCCGGGAACGAAGATGGCAACACCTTGCGGAAATTCGGCACCCCACTCACCGTTGTCCTCTCCCGCAGAAATCTGCAACGTATCCAGAGACTTGACGAGCATGGGAGTAGAGAAAGTGGTGATGTCTTTATATGAACCCATTTTGCTCCTACTTTATGAGATTTTCTCTAAAGGGAGATCCTTATTGATCCAGATTCTTTCCTTGGCGCGCTCATTTAAGTCCTCGTAGTAGCTTAAGAAATCTCCGATGGACTGCGCTTTTGTATCTGCAGCTTCTTTTCCTCCAGCCCATACAATTTTGTCCGGTTCGGAAAAATCTGCTTTAAGGATTGGATAGTCGCCAGCTAATGTATCGAAAACAATTGAATCGGCGATTTCTTCGTATAAATAAGGTGACCATGTATAGCGTTGGTAGCCGGCCTCATATCCGACAATTGCCGTCCGTTTTAGGTCTTTAACACGGAGGGTAAGGGCGATCTCGAAATGAGAAGGACATTGCACTATGAATAATGGAGCTATATCTGTTTTGCTTTTATAGCTGTTTTCGTCAGCTATCCATTTGTCTAGTGCCGCCGACAACTTTATTGCTAATCGGCCAATATCGATTTGTTCGATATCTATCCACATAGATCTTCCATTCCACGCTTCAGAGTTTTAGTTACGCCTATCACTATCCCCTAGCGATGTCCTCAAAGTTAGGAATTGTCGAGCTGAACCAATCAGGAGCTTTTATCCTTCCATCAGTAGGATAAAAAGTGTTCATGCCCCGAGTTTCAGTAGCATAATCTGGAAGAAAATTAGCTTTTTCGGTTTCGTAAACAATTCGGAAAGGAAATTCTTCCCCCGTCTTAGTGCAGTCCTTTCTTCTAGGATTATGACAATCAATCGTTCGATAGATGGTGGCGTTATAGATGCTTCGGTAAGACTGTTTTTCTGAAGGGCATAGGTTCTCTACAGCTGTCTTAATTGAAAATAAGCTCCAAATATTGTGCTTATGACGAATTTTGTCGTATCCCCAAGGCCTCTTATCGTCGGGGTTGTACCAGCCCCTTCTTAAAATAATATGATTGCCACACTTGTCATCGGTTTCCAGGACCACTTGATCGGTATAGTCGTTGCCTCCTGCAACTCCTGCCGACTGTAGAGTGGGCGCGTCAGATTCCTGGCCAGCTAAAGGGTTATATTTAGGGAAAAATGTTTCCAGTTGGCTTCCGTAAATATCGCCTTCCAAAAAGGTCTGTTTTTTCCACCCGTCTCTAAAATCTTTGGGATCGTCGAGTGGGTAATTAAGCTGCGCGTTGGCCAAACTCGAATATGCCCACTGCAGTAGGACATCACCGGTGATAGCGTGAGCGCCGAATTTGGGGTGCCAAACCATAATTCCTTTTTGGAAAAGGTTGTATCGCCCAATCCCGTCAGGTGTTTTTTCTTCGCTGCTAATAGGGAAACCTAAGGTACTCTTTTGGGCTCCCATGTCCTGCCATTTGTCATAGATTCGCCCCTGAATTCCTGCTTGTACTGCAGGAATGGAGTTTCGTGTGTAGATGTAGCCACCTTGGTATTTCTGCTTATACCAGCTATCTCCGAGAGCGATATCATTAGTCATTGGGTACCCGAAGTGCCCGCGTTCCCAACCATGCTTTGCCCACACGACGGTTGCAGGAATGCTAACAGTATGAGCACCTGTCTTTGGATGCCAATAGATAAACCCGTTGACGAATTCGGACCTTTTACCAATACCGTCAGGATTCGTTAGCTCGTTGCTTTTAGGAAACGTTAGAAAGCTTTTCGGTCCGCCCATGGAATCATAAAGTTCCCGGATTGCACCGCATACTTCAAAAGGAGAAGGCCAGTAAACTTTGCAACCTGGGGCAGAATTTAGGGTCGGATTGTCTTCTTCTTGCAGCTGTGCTTCTTTTGTTTCTGCAAGATCCGCCTCTTCTTTGGTGAAATCACCCGGTATTTCTTCCCTATCGCTACGCATTTCTCCAGGGCGTACAGTAGATTTTGGAGATTTCGTCGGAGTCCACTCGGAGACTTCTTCTGGTGAAAGTTCAGTCTCTACAGTTTCAGACGAGGCCCCCTTAGCCCACTCTGGCAGTACTGGAGTGGGGTATTCATCTGACTTTTCTTTACTGTCGATTTCCTCTACGGAATTTTCACTAGGATCAGCAGGAAAAGTATCCTGTGACGCTGATGACGATAATGAATCAGAAAAAGATGATTGTGCGACTGCAGTGCCGGGAGTGGTACTGATTAATAAGCTTGCTGAGACGAAAGCAAGTAGTTTGCGTGAGAGAGCTTTCATTGGTGGTCCTTAGATGAGAGTGAAACAAGGAGTTGTTCTACTAGGTCAGCTTATAGCCTGGTGGCAGGCTACGCTGGTTAAGTGAAAAAGTTCTCCTTTCTAATCTCGTGGGGTACCGATGAAAATAGTTAAACTCAGTCTTTCTTCTCTAGCCTGCGCATTTACTGCGCTAGGGGCTTGCTCTTCGGTGGCTGTCGCTGCAGATAATGACTTCGCTTCATTGCAAGCAAGCAGTACTGTGCCGGTGAATGATAATCGTATTGCGGCTTTGTGGTCAGTAACTCCAAGTTTGGATGACTCACAGCAACAACGTGTTCGGCGTGATTGCACGGCAAGCTATGTAGGGGACAATTTCTGGTTGACCGCGCATCACTGTGTTTCTAATTCACCTTTTATGGATGGTTTTCTCCGCCAATCAGATGGTGAAGTAGCGGGTATCGCTGCTATCTATACCAAGTCTTCTACTGAAGATGTTGCACTTATTAAAGTCGGTGACGGAATCAATGCCGATTCATTTACCTTGGCCACAGAGCCGTTGAAGATCGGGGATCAAGCCGTACTTACCGGTTATAGTCAACCTCACGACTATGCTTCCTCGGCGTCAACAGTCATTTCCGAAAAAGTAGACTCCCTGAACTTCGGAAACGTTACGTATACAGATCTGCTCAAAGGAAAATCGTCAACGGACTCACGATCCTGCGGTGGAGATTCAGGAGCACCTGTCTACAAAAACAACACTCTCTACGCAGTACACACTGCCGGCGGATTCAACCCAGAATGCACCGATGGAAAAGACAGGCCCATGTGGCATACAAACCTTCCCCCGAGGGCTGACTGGGTACATGAAACCATCCACTCTAACGTGGGACTTTCCCCTCAAGAAAAAGTTAAAGCAGAAAACGGTCTTAAGTATGCTCCCCCTGTAGCTCATCCGCCCGTTGAGCCCCATGTCCCAGATACTCATAAAGAAACACGAAAGAGCTCTTCTGCAATGTCCTCGCTATCAAGCTCAGGTCATTTTTAAAACATCAATGATCGTATATAGATTCCAAATTTCGGGCTTATTCCTGATTTTGTCATAGCCCAAGGCTCTCCTCCCCCTGGTTGAGGGAGACCCAGAAAATAGGAAAGAGTCTCTAGGCACTCACCACGACACCTAGGGACTCTTACTGCACCAGAAAAGCGGTGCTTTTATCTATCTATAATGCCCACCATAATTCGAAGAGATTTCGGTGGGGCAAAATTAAACATACCAGCAGCCCCTGATTCTGCAATTAAAGTGTATGCATTCTCGCCTCCCGTAAGTAGAATTCTGTGCTGTACAGGTTAAATGGGAGTGAGACTAGTGTTTCATCTCTCCGGACGGAAAATGGTACAGGAAGGCAATGATGGCTAAAAGAAACATTACAACCGTTCGCTCTGGAAACGGATGGGCCAATAAACGTGATGGATCTACTCGCGCATCCAAACAATTTGATACGCAGAAAGAAGCGATCGACGCTGCCCGCTCCACAGCTCAGCGTGAAAAGATTGAGCACAGAATTCAAGGACGCGATGGGAAATACCGAGAGTCAAACTCGTACGGCAATGATCCCCATCCACCACGGGGGTGATGAAAAGCATCTTCACCCGAGGCAGGTTTCTCTTTGTAGTCTGCTCTAAAGGAGAACTATACCTCCGCTCGAATCACTTCAGTTGTATCTAAATCTACTTTTAAAATCTCCGTTTGTATCCTCTAAACGATACAAACGGAGATTTTAGTGATACTATTGAAGTAGAAGGGTGGTATGGGTGAAGTCGCTGGAAGTATTAGAGTTACTGGAATCTTTAGCCTCGGATCAGTGGGGGATCATCACTACTGCTCAAGCTAAGCAAGAAGGCGTTTCTCGGCTCCAAATTAGCCGATTGTCCGAACGTGGTGTCTTAGCGCGCGTACGCAGGGGGATCTACCTTCTTCCCTCAGCTGAATACGGGCCCTTAACTGACATTCGCAGTGCGTGGGTATCCCTTGGGGCGGATAGATTTCCAGTAGAGCGGTTGGGTTTAACGGATGATGTTTATGTCTCTCACGAGTCGGCGGCTCTTATTCATAAGATTGGCGATTTGATACCGGGTAAGTTATTTTTCTCCACGTCATCTCGGAAACAAACAGGTCAAGAAGATATTCACATTTATAACCATCGTGATATGGAACCGAATGACATTAATCTTATTGGTGGCCTTCCTGTTACGTCAGTAGAGCGCACAGTTGCCGATCTCGCCTCAAATAAAATTGAATTTAATTATTTAGCCACACTTGTTACAGATGCTTTACGCAAAGAGGGCGTCCGGATGAAGGATATAGCCGGCTGTCTCGATAAATCGGCGCTGTCGTATGGCTTCCAGTCGGGAAGGCAATTGCTACATGCATGCCAAGAGGAAGCTGAATCGGATGAAGATGGCCAGGAGCGTTATGAGCGTGTGGTAAGCAATGTAGTTGCCGATCTGGATTTTGGCTCTATAGCTTCCGACCTGGACATTTCTGCTCTTTCCAATTATCTTTGGAGCTCGCAAAGTGGATGGAGCAAAGCTTTTGAAAGAACCAACTTAATCCGTCTTCTCCGAGAGCAAATGGATATTCCTGGCCTAAGGGAGCAGATGGCTAACTTTTCCCAATTCTCTACGGCACGTCGGTCTAAGAATACAGATAGATGATATTACCCAGAGTTAGAGAAAGGCCCCGCCCTCGTAAAAGAGCCAACTGCTATTACCCCAATAGAAGGGCCAAAGTGACTCCAGTCTTGGAAAGCAGAGACTCGCAACACCTTTTAAAAGCTAAAAGCACCAACCAGGAAGAAAGCGCAGAATGAACCAACCTCTTAGTCAAGCAGAAATGCGGAATTGGCAAAGAAGCATGTCCACACGTATTGCTAATCTCGCACGAGAGCAAGATAGAGGGAAAGATAGCATTCAATTTCAGCTAGTTTTCGAGTGCTTTCTTAGTCGGATCTTTAGTAAACCGTCTTCCGAGTGGATTCTTAAAGGTGGTACAGCGCTACTAATGCGGAATGGTTCAGGACGTTTCACTAGGGATATTGACTTAGCACATCCACACAAATGGGAGGATACTAACCAAATTGCCCAGCAACTAGAAAGCCTTATGCAACGTAAAGGTGCGGATCCTTTTACGTTTAGGATTACCAATGTTCACTCGAGGCAAGCAGGTACTTTCGATGGGTACTCGGCCCCAACGGTAACGGCGACTGTAAAAGCTTTCCTAGGAGCTCGATCCTTTCATTCCTTTCGCATCGATGTAACTCTAGGTCGACACACTCAGACTCCGCCAGAGCTAGTAAGGGTGACTCCCCTGCTTAACCTAGTAACCAAAGAAGGTGGATATGAGCCTTTTTCCATTCTTGTCACACCTGTTGAAGCGCATCTAGCAGATAAGATTTGCGCTATGCGAGAGCCTCACTTAAACGGCGTAAGCACGCGTTTCCACGATTTAGCTGACATTATCCAGATTATTCGTACTCAAGATTTTACTGCTGAAAAGCTATTGTCCATTCTCTCCCATGAGGTCAAACGACGTCGTATTGACTGGCCGGAAAAGATAACCTCTCCAGGTTCTAATTGGGAAAAAGATTACGCTCTGAAATCGCCTACCTACGCGGAATTGCCGCAAGAGCTCCATTCCTTACAAGGTTCTTTAAATTATGCCGGTTCCTGTCTAAACGAGGTGTTGCAAAGGAAACGCATCCATGGGACGTGGAGTCACCGAACTAGTCACTGGAGTTCTTAAACTAGCTACGTGTAGCAGTTGCTCGGGGTATGAAGGGGCCTGACCCCCGGAAAGTGGACACGTCGGGGGTTAGCTATGCTGCTCTAGTCAGTGTAGCTGAATTCTCGGCTTCAAAGACGTCAGGAGCTAGAAGATTGCACCAGGAGTGCCGCCGGCGTGTGTTGTAGCGCATGCACCACCGGAAGACTTCCTGGCGGCAGGAGATCGGATTGTCAAAGACTTTCCTGTCACGCAAGATTTCCCGCTTGAGCGTGGCGTTAAACGATTCTGCTAGGGCGTTATCAGCACTTGTTCCTACCGCTCCCATAGACTGGCGCACACCCAACGACGAGCAATAGTTCCTAAAGGCTTGTGAGGTGTACACGCTGCCGTGATCAGAATGGAAAATTGCCCCTTTAAGGCTTCCGCGGACTTTCCTGGCATGGGACAAAGCTTCGATAACCAGTGATACCCGCATGTGATCGGCGAGTGCATGTCCGACAAGTTTGCGCGAGTAGGCGTCGATGACCGTGGCCAGGTACATGTTCTTGCCGCCCTTACACGGCAGATACGTAATATCGCCGACATAGACGCGGTTCGGCTCGTTTGAGGTTACCCTCGTTTAGTGGACACCCTATTTGTACGGATCTTGTGTCCGTAGGAGAGGATGTTCATTGTGAGTCAACAGCGCAAGAAGTACACGCCGGAGTACCGGCGTGAAGCCGCGAACCTTGTAATCGAGTCAGAGCGCCCGATCGCTCATGTGGCTAAGGAGATTGGCGTCTCCGCCGGGCTTTTAGGCCGGTGGGTCAAACTCGAGCGTGAACGCCGAGGGGCCTCGGATGGGATGAGTGAGGCGGATCTTCGTGCTGAGAATGCTCGTCTGCGCCGTGAGTTGGCGGAAGCCAAGATGGATAATGAGTTTTTGTCAAAAGCGACAGCCTTCTTCGCCGCGAAGCAACGCGAGCAGAAAAGTTCGAATTGATGCAGCAGGAGAAGGCAAACTACAGCATCAAACGCATGGCACGGCTATTAAAAGTGTCTCGGTCTGGATACTACAA
>VNIU01000347.1_pt1 | contig 21219 bp, 20 predicted proteins | sample 7248601 | NCBI WGS metagenome assembly VNIU01 (sample SAMN12251564, study PRJNA551026) | human skin metagenome | isolation source: skin samples from healthy patients and patients infected with Netherton Syndrome | host: Homo sapiens | place: France:Paris
TTATGCTGCTTTTGAACCAACATTAGATTATGTAATTTCTAAAATTCCACGTTTCCCATTCGATAAATTTGAAAAGGGTGAACGTGAACTTGGTACACAAATGAAAGCTACTGGTGAAGTTATGGCGATTGGTCGTACTTATGAAGAGTCTCTTCTTAAAGCAATTCGTTCTCTTGAATATGGTGTGCATCATCTTGGCTTGCTTAATGGAGAAAGCTTTGATTTAGACTATATTAAAGAACGTATTAGCCATCAAGATGATGAACGACTCTTCTTTATCGGTGAGGCAATAAGTAGAGGCACGACCCTAGAAGAAATTCATCAAATGACTAAAATTGATTATTTCTTCTTAAATAAATTCCAAAATATTATTAACATTGAACATGAACTTAAGGAACACCAAGGAGATTTAGAATATCTTAAATATGCTAAAGATTATGGCTTTAGTGACAAAATTATTGCTCATCGATGGGGCCTGGAAGAAAAAGACGTGTATCAAATTCGTTTAGACAATGATATTAAACCAGTTTATAAAATGGTAGATACTTGTGCAGCTGAGTTTGAATCAACAACCCCTTATTACTATGGTACATATGAATATGAAAATGAGTCTAGCGTTACAGATAAGAAAAAAATATTAGTACTTGGTTCAGGACCTATACGTATTGGTCAAGGTGTTGAATTTGATTATGCAACTGTGCATGCAGTATGGGCAATTCAAGAAGCTGGATACGAAGCAATTATTGTCAATAACAATCCTGAAACTGTTTCAACTGACTTTTCGATTTCAGATAAATTATACTTTGAACCACTTACTGAAGAGGATGTAATGAACATTATCAATCTAGAACAACCAAAAGGGGTAGTTGTGCAATTTGGTGGTCAAACAGCTATTAACCTAGCAGATAAATTAGCGCAACATGGAGTGGAAATTCTAGGAACATCTCTTGAAAATTTAAATCGTGCTGAAGATAGAAAGGAGTTTGAAGCTTTATTACGTAAAATTGAAGTTCCTCAACCACAAGGAAAAACAGCAACCTCTCCAACTGAAGCACTTGAAAATGCACGAAAAATTGGTTATCCAGTAGTTGTTCGTCCTTCATACGTTCTAGGTGGACGTGCTATGGAAATTGTTGATAATGATCAAGAACTGGAAAATTATATGACACAAGCTGTTAAAGCGAGTCCAGAACACCCAGTACTTGTAGACCGTTATTTAACAGGTAAAGAAATTGAAGTAGATGCCATTTCTGATAGGAAAACGGTTATTATTCCTGGAATAATGGAACATATCGAACGTGCAGGCGTACATAGTGGAGATTCAATTGCAGTTTATCCACCTCAAACAATAATGCAAGAAGAAATTGATACTCTTGAAGATTACACGATTAAGTTAGCTAAAGGTTTAAATATCATTGGATTAATCAACATCCAATTTGTTATTGCGCATGATGGCGTGTATGTACTTGAAGTCAATCCACGTTCTAGTCGCACCGTGCCATTCTTAAGTAAAATTACTAATATTCAAATGGCACAATTAGCAATGCGTGCGATTATGGGTGAAAAGCTTTCAGATTTAGGTTATCAACAAGGTATACAACCTTATTCTAAAGGTGTCTTTGTAAAAGCACCTGTATTTAGCTTTAATAAATTGAAAAATGTGGACATTACACTTGGACCAGAGATGAAATCTACCGGAGAAGTGATGGGTAAAGATCTCACGCTTGAAAAAGCATTATTCAAAGGACTTACTGGAAGTGGTGTAGAAGTTAAAGATCATGGTACAGTTCTAATAACTGTAAGTGATAAAGATAAAGATGAAATTGTTAAGATAGCCCATCGCCTAAATGAAGTAGGTTATAAAATTTTAGCTACTCAAGGTACAGCAGAAAAACTTCATGTAAATGGTATCCCAGTACAAGTTGTAGGTAAAATCGGTGGGGAAGATGATCTATTAACTCGAATTCAAAATGGTGAAGTTCAAATCGTTATTAATACTATGACTAAAGGTAAAGAAATTGAGCGAGATGGTTTCCAAATTCGTCGTACTACAGTAGAAAATGGTGTGCCATGCTTAACCTCATTAGATACTTCAAATGCCTTAACGAATGTAATTGAAAGTATGACATTCACTATGAGAAATATGTAATCGCTAAGTATTGAAGTTTAAAGGAGCTACAAGAATGAGAAATCTACCAATCATTGCATTAGATTTTAAATCCAAAGAAGAACTTAACACGTTTTTAGATCAATTTAATGAACCACTATGCGTTAAAATTGGTATGGAATTGTTTTATCAAACAGGGCCAGTATTAATTAAATCAATTAAAGACAGAGGTCATGATATCTTCTTAGATTTAAAATTACACGATATTCCAAACACTGTAAGTAAGGCCATGGAAGGTCTTGCACGTTTGGACGTCGATATTGTTAATGTCCATGCTGCTGGTGGTACTAAAATGATGGAAGAAGCAAAAAAAGGTTTAAGAAAATATAGTGCTAATACTAAAATCATAGCAGTAACTCAATTAACTTCTACTACTGAGACGCAACTACATGAAGAACAAAATATTCAAACAACAATGCAAGAAGCTGTACTTAACTACGCACGTTTAACAAAGAAAGCAGGATTAGATGGCGTTGTTTGTTCACCTCTTGAAGCTAAGATGATTACTGATGAATTAGGAACTGACTTTATGAAAGTAACACCAGGTATTAGACCGAAAGGTGTTGCTCAAAATGATCAGCAACGTATTACAACGCCTGAAGATGCTAAATCATTGGGATCAACACATATTGTTGTAGGTCGTCCAATTACGCAAAGTGATCATCCAGTAGAAAGCTATCAAAATATTAAAGAAAGTTGGTTAGGTTAAATGGCTAAAGATATTGCAAAAACATTATTAGATATAGAAGCAGTTTCACTATCTCCTAATGATTTATTCACATGGAGTTCAGGAATTAAATCACCTATTTATTGTGATAATCGTGTGACTTTAGGCTATCCTAAAGTGAGAAGTGCAATCAGAGATGGCTTGATACGTATCATTAATGAAAATTTTTCAAATGTTGAGATTGTCTCAGGCATTGCAACAGCTGGAATTCCCCATACGGCTTATATTTCTGAAAAATTGGAATTACCTATGAATTATGTACGTTCAAAAAGCAAAAGTCATGGTAAACAGAACCAAATTGAAGGTGCTAAAAGTACTGGTAAAAATATAGTAGTTATTGAAGATCTTATTTCTACTGGAGGTTCTTCTGTAACTGCTGTTGAAGCTCTAAAAGAAGCTGGAGCAAATGTATTAGGTGTTGTAGCGATCTTTACGTATGGTTTATCAAAAGCTGATCAAACTTTTAAAGAAGCGAACATTCCATTTTATACATTAAGTAACTATAACGAATTAATTGAAGTTGCTAAAGAAGAAGGGAAAATATCTGAAAAAGATATTCAAACTTTAGTTGATTGGAGAGACAACTTGTCATAAGATAAGATTCGTAAGGGGGAAAACAAATGACAAAGAAAAATGAAAATAATCGTCTTTATGCCATTATGAAACATTGTAATGAATTTTTGAATCGACAAGATGATTATAGAGCCCCAGAATTGAAAGAATTTATGGATAAAAGTGTACCAGATTTTTCGCAAATGATGGATGATGCCTTTACGCACTCTACTGACATATTCAAACGTGCGAAGGAAAGTTTGCGTAGAAAAGGACAATTATAATTTATCAAAAAATATCAAAAGCAATTTTGAAATAAGATATAAAAGCCATTCAATGTCACAATACTCATTGAATGGCTTTTAATTATAGTTTTTAATTCTTAATCATGAAGAATTAAAATTAACGAATAAACATTTTAGTCATTAGCCAACCAATAAGTATTACGACTAGCAGAATTAATATTGGTACACCATAATGTATAAGCATAAAAACGCCTCCCAATGTTCAGTAATTATTATAAAAAGTTAAAGTACTAAGTTTTACATGAAGATAATAATTCTAATTAAAGAAATATTAAAAGTGTTTATTACTTTATTCTACAACGAAATCATTATCATGTTAAAATATTAAACGACATCAATGATTTGGTAAAGTAATGAAAATGGATAAATAAGGGGAGATACATAGTGGAAATACCTAAAATTACAACATTTTTAATGTTTAATGATTAAGCTGAAGAAGCGATTCATTTATATACAAGTTTGTTTGAAGATAGTCAAATCTTAGCGATGGTAAAATATGATGAGAATGGACCGGGAACACCTGGTTCAGTTCAGCATTCTATTTTTACATTAAATGGGCAGGTGTTTATGGCAATTGATGTTAATGGTGATGAAGAGTTACCAATGAATTCTGCAATGTCACTTTATGTAACCGTTAAAAACAGTTTAGAAATGGAACGTTTGTTTAACGGGCTTAAAAAAGAAGGAGCCATACTTATGCCTAAAACTGAAATGCCCCACTTTAGAGAATTTGCTTGGGTTCAAGATAAATTTGGAGTGAGTTTCCAACTCGCGTTACCAGAGAAATAAGTGATTGAATAAAAATCCGACCAATACGTTAAAAGATTGGTCGGATTTACTATCATGTATGATAGATTAAGATTCTTTCATTTGTTGAATCTTATCGTAATCAGGTGTTACATATAATGTTTTTTGGTTATCATAAGTAACAAAACCTGGTTTTGCTCCAGAAGGTTTATGTACATGTCTGATTTCTGTATAATCGACTGGAATTTGTCCAGAATTACCCGCTTTCGAGAAATAGCCTGCTACCATTGCCGCTTCTTTAATTGCCTTGTCGCTAGGGCTATGATTTAAAATGACAACGTGAGATCCTGGAATATCTTTTGTATGAAACCAAATATGATTTTTATGTGCCTTTTTATTAGTTAAATAATCATTTTGTTTGTTATTTTTACCCACAAGTATAGTGTCGCCATCTGATGATTGATAGGTTTGCAATTGAATTTGAGAGTGCTTCTTTTTCTTATTCGCTTTACGTTGTTTCATAAATCCTTGTTCAGCAAGTTCTTCACGAATGTCATCAATATCATTAACGGTAATATGATTTAGTTGTTGCTCTATGTTATTAAAGTAATCAATATTTTCTTTGGTAAGCTTTATTTGATGATTGAGTTCGTGCTCACGTGTTTTCATACGATTATATTGTTTATAGTAATATTGTGCATTGACTGAAGGAGATTTTGTAGGATTTAATGGAATAGTTATTTCTTTACCTGTGTAGTAATTTAACGCAGTTAATGATTCATCTCCTTGCTTAATACGATAGATATTAGCTGTGATTAATTCACCATATAATTGTTGCGTTTCTTTATCTTTTGCGCTTTCATATTCATCAATAAGCTTGTTAAGTTTATTTTGTTGTTTTTGTAACTGTTGTTGAACAAACTTCACTAAATCATTCGCTCTTTGTTTGACGCGTTCACGCTCTCCACGTGCATCATAATAGCGATCTAATAAGTCGTTAAGAGAATCATACTCCACCACATCATCATAAAACTGCTTTAGTTTCATAAAATAAAAATCTTCTTTACCTGTATCGTGATTTTTATGAAAAACAGGTGTAGGTACTGCAGTTGTTTCTACCATTACTTCATCAAATGCTTCAGGTAGCGTTTCTTGAGTCATAAATTGGCGTCGACTCACAATTTCATTTGCAATTAAGGGACTAAATCCTTCAAATGTATTTAGTAATTGTTTAGCAATTTTACCTGAGTTGAAATCTATATATTTTAAAACGTCTTTACCGCTTAACGCATATGGGTTTAATTTATTTTGACTAGGTGGAGCTTCATATTGAAAACCAGGCATAACTGTTCGATAGTGATTGGTATTAGGCGTAAGGTGTTTGAAGCCTTCTATAATTTTTCGGTTGTTATCGACGAGTATAAGATTACTATGTTTACCCATAATTTCTAATATAATCGTTCTATTCAATGTATCGCCGATTTCATCTTTACTTTGAATGTCAATTTCAACACGTCTATCATTGCCAACTTGACTAATACTCTTTATAAAGCCACCTTCTAGATGTTTACGAAAAACACGCGCAAACATAGGAGGATTAAACGGATTATCATATTTTTTGTTCGTAAGTTGTAAACGAGAAAAACTAGGATGTATGGATAAAAGTAATTGATGATTTTTACGATTTTGTCTAACTACGATAATGATTGTGTCATTTTCTGGTTGATTAATCTTATGAATTCGACCAGAGACTAAATCTTGAAGCGATTCAATCATTTTTTTAGTAAATAAGCCATCATAAGCCATAATTATCTGCCACCTTAAAATGCTTCATTCATCATATTGTAACATGTGCAAAGTGTCAGGTCATAATGAAAGTTTATTAGGAAGATATTGTTATTGCTGTTAATAAACTCAATACCTCCTTTGAAAAATGATTTTTTTAAACTTCAAAAATTATTATGTCCCTCATCATCTAAATTTGGGCGGTACGTTGATTGATATTTCAATGTTTAAGAGAAAGTACGTCTATACATATATGAGTCCAATATGATATTATATTTAAATAATAGAAGAATAGCTTAGAGAGGTCGTAAGGCATGGATAATGAAAAAGGACTGTTAATTGTTCTTTCAGGCCCTTCAGGTGTTGGAAAGGGAACTGTTAGAAAGAGTATTTTTGAAGACCCAACTACTTCATACAAGTACTCTATATCAATGACGACACGTAATATGCGTGAAGGTGAAGTTGATGGTGTAGATTACTTTTTCAAGACGAAAGAGGAATTTGAGGCGTTAATCAAAGACGACCAATTTATTGAATATGCTCAATATGTAGGAAATTATTACGGCACACCCGTTCAATATGTTAAAGATACAATGGATCAAGGGTATGATGTATTTTTAGAAATTGAAGTTGAAGGTGCTAAGCAAGTGAGAAAGAAATTTCCAGATGCTTTATTTATTTTCCTAGCTCCACCAAGTCTCGATGATTTAAGAGAACGTTTGGTCGGTAGAGGTACAGAATCAGTTGACAAGATTCAAAGTCGAGTAAATGAAGCTCGTAAAGAAGTGGAAATGATGAACTTATATGACTACGTTGTAGTTAACGATGAAGTTGAACTTGCAAAGAATCGAGTTCAGTCTATAGTTGAAGCTGAACATTTAAAAAGAGAACGTATCGAAGCTAAATATAGAAGAATGTTACTGGAGGTCAAAAAATAATGTTAAATCCACCATTAAATCAACTAACTGCTAAAATTAATTCAAAATATCTTATTGCTACAACAGCAGCTAAAAGAGCACGTGAATTAGATGAAAAAGGTGAAATAGCACTTTTAAATCAATATCATTCAGCTAAACCAGTAGGTCAAGCACTTGAAGAAATTGCTGATGGTAAAATTAAACCAGTCGTACCTGAAGAATATTTAGGTTAAGACTTCATATTAAATTGACACACCTTAAGTTTAGGTGTGTTTTTTTAATTTAACTATAAATTTGTGTATAATGAACTTAAATTAGAAGTCGTTTGGTGAGGTTTAAATTTATTTTAAATACTCATCTTTTTTAATCAATTAGACGTTAATAATTATTTGAAGTACTCATCTTTCTTTAGTTTACGTTTTTATAACAAATATAAAGTTTTACCACTTATAAATTAAATTTATTAGAATATAATAGACATGTCGATAAAGTAACAAGGGAGAATATAAACCATGAAACATATTTTATTAGCTGTAACTGGTGGAATAGCTGCATATAAAGCAATCGATTTAACGAGTAAATTAACACAATTGGGATATGATGTGAGAGTCATGCTCTCGGATCATGCACAAGAATTTGTAACTCCACTAGCATTTCAAGCTATTAGTAAAAATCCCGTTTACACAGGTACGTTCAAAGAAAAAACACCACAAGACATTCAACATATATCTTTAGGTGATTGGGCGGATGCTATTATTGTTGCACCAGCAACTGCTAATATGATTGCGAAACTAAGTGTAGGTATAGCTGATGATTTGATTACGTCAACGTTACTTGCGACAACAACAACGAAATTTGTAGCACCAGCTATGAATGTAAACATGTATGATAATCCACGTACACAAAATAATATCAAAATCTTAAAGCAAGACGGTTATCAATTCATAGAACCAGGTGATGGTTATTTAGCTTGTGGTTATATGGCTAAAGGGCGTATGGAAGAACCACTTCAAATAGTGTCAATGATTAATCAACTTTTTGTTAATGAAAAAGAAATATCATCAAGTTCATTTTTAGGAAAGAAAGCGTTAGTAACGGCAGGACCAACAGTTGAAGTGATTGACCCAGTGCGTTATGTTTCGAATCGTTCCTCAGGTAAAATGGGTTTTGCAATTGCTGAAGCATTACGAGATAAAGGTGCTAAAGTGACTTTAGTGAGTGGACCCACACAATTAAAAGCCCCTGATGGTATTGAAGTTGTTCATGTGCAAAGTGCTGAAGATATGTTTCAAGCAGTAAAGTGTCGATATAATGAACAAGATATAGTTATAAAGGCAGCAGCAGTATCAGACTATACGCCATCTGAAGTATTAGAACATAAAATGAAAAAACAAGATGGAGATTTATCAGTAAAATTTAAACGTACTCAAGACATATTAAAATATTTAGGTGACAATAAAAAACATCAATATCTTGTAGGTTTTGCAGCTGAAACACAAAATATAGAACAATATGCACAAGATAAATTGGAACGTAAAAATGCAGACGTTATTATTTCTAATAATGTGGGTGATCAATCAATAGGTTTTAATTCAGATGATAATGAACTCATGATGCATTTTAAAGATAAACAAACAGTAAAGATTAAAAAAAGTAAAAAAGTAGCGTTAGCGCGACAAATAATAGAGGAATTAGAAACTAGGTGGCAACAATGATTGCAAAAGTAATTGTTGATATTCCATCAAAGAGTGTAGATTTTAAATTCGATTATATAATTCCAACGCATTTGGAACACGTGATTCAGATAGGCGTCCGTGTTATTGTTCCATTCGGATCGCGTACTATTCAAGGCTATGTCATGAATATCCAAGAAGCACCTGATGGGAATGTCGAAATATCTAAACTAAAAGCAATTAAAGAAGTACAAGATATTCAACCTGAATTAACGCCTGAATTGATCAAATTAAGTGAATGGATGAGTCATTTTCACGTGACAAAGCGTATTTCTGTCTTGGAAGCCATGTTACCGAGGGCGATAAAAGCTAAATATACTAAGGCATTTAAGCTGATAAAAGCGAATGATATTGCGGACTCAGTTTTAGCCAAATTTAATAAAGATGGTTATTATTTTTACAAAGATGTACAACACAATAATGACTTAGAAAAAATGATGACACTGTTGAGGGAGGGTCTCATTCGAGAAGAGACATTATTGTCTCAAAGCACAAAAAAGAAAACACAAAGAGCAGTGGCTATTTTGGAAGAGTTAAATAATGATGAAGTGCTTGCTCGATTAGAGAAATATACTAAACAATATGATTTATATGCTTTTTTAATGGAAGAAGCACACCGTACAGTTTTCTTAAAAGAAATTGAAGAAATGGGTTTTTCACGATCTAGTTTAGATGCTCTAATCAAAAAGGGATATGTCGAAAAATATGACGCTGAAGTCGAACGTGATCCATTCGCAAATCGTATTTTTGAACAAGAAAAGAAGAGAGAGTTAACTGATGATCAACAACGCGCTTTTACAGCTATTAAACACCATATCAATAGTGATGAAGAGAGAACATTTTTATTGCATGGCGTGACAGGATCAGGTAAAACGGAAATCTATTTACAAACCATAGAAGAAGTCCTCAATAAAGGTAAGGAAGCAATGATGTTAGTACCTGAAATTGCTTTAACACCACAAATGGTTTTAAGGTTTAAACGTCGTTTTGGAGATGATGTAGCTGTACTTCATTCCGGTTTATCAAAGGGTGAAAGATATGACGAATGGCAGAAAATTAGAGACGGTCGTGCAAGAGTCAGTGTTGGTGCACGTTCAAGTATCTTCGCGCCGTTTAGGCATTTAGGAATTATTATAATTGATGAAGAACATGAATCTACATATAAACAAGAAGATTATCCTAGATATCATGCAAGAGATATTGCACAATGGAGAAGTAGATATCATAAATGTCCTGTTGTGTTAGGTAGTGCGACACCAAGTCTAGAATCTTATGCGAGAGCAGAAAAAAATGTCTATGAATTATTGACGCTACCTCATAGAGTTAATCATCAAGCTTTACCACACATAGACATTGTTGATATGCGTGATGAATTAAGCAAGGGAAATAGGTCAATGTTTTCAACAACGTTGAGAGAAGCGATTCAGGAACGTATAGATAAACAAGAAAAAATTGTTCTATTTTTAAATAGACGAGGATATGCTTCATTTACGTTATGTAGAGATTGTGGATATGTACCTCAATGTCCGAACTGCGATATTTCGTTGACGTATCACAAAACAACAGATCAATTGAAATGTCACTATTGCGGTTATCAGGAAACTCCGCCAAACAAATGTCCGAGCTGCGAAAATGACCACATTCGACAGGTCGGTACTGGTACGCAACGTGTTGAAGAATTATTACAACAAGAGTTTCCTACTTTACGGATTATACGTATGGACGTTGATACTACCTCTAGAAAAGGAGCACATGAAAAGTTATTAAACGATTTTGAAGCGGGTAAAGGGGATATTTTATTGGGAACTCAAATGATTGCTAAAGGTCTTGATTACCCCAACATTACTCTGGTAGGAGTATTAAATGCAGATACGATGTTAAACTTGCCAGATTTTCGAGCAAGTGAGAGAACGTATCAACTGTTAACTCAAGTATCTGGACGTGCTGGGCGTCATGAAAAAGAAGGACAAGTGATTATTCAAACATATAATCCTGATCACTATGCGATTGAAGATGTTAAACTGAATGATTATTTTACTTTTTATCAAAAGGAAATGAATTATCGTAAATTAGGAAAATATCCACCTTATTATTTCTTAATCAATTTTACGATTTCTCATCAAAATATGAAAAAGGTAATGGAAGCATCTAAGCATATTCATCAAATTTTATTACAACATTTAAGTGACAAAGCGTTAGTTTTAGGGCCTTCTCCTGCTGCGTTATCTCGTATTAGTAATGAATATCGCTTTCAAATTTTAATTAAATACAAAAGTGAACCCCAGTTACATCACGCACTCAAATATTTAGATGATTATTATCATGATAAATATGTTAAAGAAAAATTAGCATTAAAAATTGATATTAATCCTCAAATGATGATGTGATGTAAGTAATATAAACAGGTTAGGACATAAACCTCAAAATAACAGCACTAAGATGGTTTAATTATTTAATCATCTTAGTGCTTTCTTTATATTTAAAACCCTCGCAAAAATATGGTGTCTATATATATAATTTTATATTAAAATACTTAAAAAATAAGGCACTTTCGTATAATTTAATAAACATTACTAAATTAACGAGGTGCCTTATGCATAAAAATTATAAAAAGATTTAACTTACACTACTAATGGAAAGTTCAGTTCAAATTCCATGAAATGATATGTCACAGCATAAACTATTTTAAAATCTTTTTAATGATAAACAAGATAATTAATTAAACTCACTTGTATTTCTTTGATATTAACATTACATTCTAACGTTACCATTTTCATCAGTAGGTTTGAACAATGTCAATACGGCACTAATGATAGCTAAAACATGAGGTATTGCCGTCCAACAGAATAAAATGTGCATCAATCCTTGGAAAGGTTTACCAGCATAAAATTTATGAATCCCAAAGCTACCAAGAAATACTGCTAATAAAATATAAATTACTTTATTTACTACCATTTTATTGACCTCCAATCATAATACTAAAAGCTATATAACTGTTATTATTTAATATTTTATAATTTTTAAAGTTAAAATCAATTGATTCACTCTATAACAAATATATTTCAGTCTAAAGTAGTAGTATATAATAACGTTTCTTTTTTCAAAGGTCGCAATTTCAATGCAATTAAGTTATAATGATATGATGAATTTTAAAGAGGTGCTAATGAGATGACTATACAGAAATTTTTTAAATCGACTCATCCTATGTTGAGAAAAGAAATTCTATCTGAAAGTGCCTTCGATGAAAATTTAAGAACGTTATTACAAGATTTGGAAGATACACTTTATGAGGAAGAAGCTGTTGCAATTAGAGCCCCTCAAATTGGAATGAATCAGCGTGTAGCAGTAATTGATATGGAATATGAAGGATTGTTGCAGTTGATTAATCCAGTTATTTTAAATCAATCTCACGAGACGGTGACTTAATTGGAGGGCTCTACTAGTTTGCCGAACGTTTTTGGTGAAGTGGAGCGTAGTAACATGATTGTTGTTCAAAGTTATGACGTTAACGGGTATCAAGTCGAATTAACAGCTTATGATGATGTTGCAAGTATGATTCAACATATGGTAGATCATCTCAATGGTATTCTTTTTACTGATAAATCAATCCGTATATTAAACGAAACAGAAGTGGAGGCGTATTTTGACAATGAGTAAAATAATTTTTATGGGGACACCTGATTTTTCAACTAAAGTATTAGAAATGTTAATTGCTGAACATGATGTGATTGCTGTTGTCACTCAACCCGATCGACCAGTAGGACGAAAGAAAATTTTGACACCACCTCCAGTTAAAAATGTGGCCGTTGAACATGAAATTCCTGTTTACCAACCTGAGAAATTAAATAACTCATCAGAACTTGAAGAACTGTTATCTTTAGATGCCGATATCATTGTTACAGCTGCGTTTGGTCAGTTACTTCCGGAATCATTGTTAAAGGCACCAAGATTAGGCGCAATTAATGTACACGCATCCTTACTTCCAAAATATCGTGGTGGAGCGCCAATTCACCAAGCAATTATTGATGGTGAAAAAGAAACAGGCATTACCATTATGTATATGGTGAAAAATTTAGATGCCGGCAATATTATATCTCAAAAAGCCATCCGTATTGACGATAGTGATAATGTAGGGACTATGCATGATAAATTAAGCTTTTTAGGTGCAGAATTACTAAAAGATACGCTTCCATGCATTATAGATGGTACTAACGATAGTATTCCACAAGACGACACAAAAGCAACTTTTGCTTCGAATATTTCTCGTGAAGATGAAAGAATCGATTGGCAACAAAGTGCACAAGCGATTCATAATCATATACGTGGCTTATCACCATGGCCAGTAGCATATACAACGATGGATGATAAAAATCTTAAGTTATTTGATGCACACATCGTCACAGATAAAAAAGGTAAACCTGGAGTTATAATAGAGACTACCAAAAAAGAATTAATTATCGGAACAGGCTCAAATGATGCGATTGCGCTGACAGAAATTCAATTTGCTGGTAAAAAACGAATGCAAGTCGTAAATTATTTAAGTGGTGTTCAAGATACGTTAGTTGGGAAGCAATTAGTATGAATAAATCTGTAAGAATGTACGCATTTGAAACAATACAAGAAATTTTAAATGAAGGCGCGTATAGTAATCTGAAAATGAATGAAGTACTATCTTCAAATAAAATTAATTCAGTAGATAGAAGTTTATATACAGAGCTTGTATACGGAACGATTAAAAGAAAATATGCTTTAGATTATATGTTAAAACCTTTTGTTAAAACTAAAACTAAAATTAAAGGATGGGTACGTCAGTTACTATGGATGAGTCTATATCAATTTATGTATTTAGACAAAGTTCCTAATCATGCCATTATTAATGAAGCAGTTGATATCGCTAAAAATCGTGGTAGTCATCATAATGGAAATATTGTTAATGGCATTTTACGTACCGTCATGCGTAGTGAGTTACCTCGCTTTAGTGATATAAGTGATGATAAAAAGAGAATTGCTATACAGTATAGTTTACCTAAATGGATTGTTGACCATTGGGCAACTCACTACGGAATTGAAACAACCGAGTCTATTGCTCAATCATTTTTAGAACCAGTAAATATGACAGTAAGAGCAAATATTTCTCGTGGTTCAATCGACTCAACAATACAACGATTGGAAGACGAAGGTTATGATGTTAAAAAAGATAGTATTTTACCATTTTGTCTTTACATTTCTGGTTTGCCTATCATTAATTCCATAGCATTTAAAGATGGATATGTTTCAATTCAAGATAAGAGTTCCATGATGGTTGCTCATATTATGAATTTAGGACGAGATGATAAAGTATTAGATGCATGTAGTGCACCTGGTGGAAAAGCATGTCATATGTCAGAAATATTATCACCTGAAGGATACGTCGATGCAACAGATATTTATGATCATAAGATTAAACTTATTCAACATAATATAAATAAGTTGAAACTTAATAATATTCATGCTTTTAAACATGATGCAACCGTTTCATATAACACGATGTATGATAAAATTCTTGTTGATGCACCGTGTAGTGGTCTAGGAGTGTTTAGACATAAACCAGAAATTAAATATAGTCAGTCACATAAAAGTATCTTGGCTCTTGTTGAATTGCAACTTCAAATATTGGAGAATATTAAACATAATGTGAAACCTGGTGGTACAATCGTATACTCAACATGTACTATAGAACAAATGGAAAACGAAAATGTCATTTATACTTTTTTAAAGCAAAATAAAGATTTCGAGTTTGAGCCATTCCAACACCCTGTTACTGGTGAACGAGTTAAAACATTACAAATACTGCCTCAAGATTTTAACTCTGATGGATTCTTTATAACCAAAATAAAAAGAAAGGACAGTTAATGATGATCACTGCAGAAAAGAAGAAGAGAAATAAGTTCCTGCCTAATTTTGATAAACAATCTATCTATTCATTGAGATACGATGAAATGCAACAATGGTTAATTGATCATGGTCAACAAAAATTTAGAGCTAAACAAATTTTTGAATGGCTATATCAAAAGAGGGTGAATAGCATTGATGAAATGACAAATTTATCAAAAGATTTGCGACAAGTTTTAAATGATAACTTTGCTATGACGACATTGACAACTGTTGTTAAACAAGAAAGTAAAGATGGCACTATCAAATTTTTATTTGAGTTACAAGATGGTTATACAATTGAAACTGTTCTAATGAGACATGAGTATGGAAATTCGGTCTGTGTTACTACTCAAGTAGGTTGCAGAATTGGTTGTACTTTCTGTGCCTCTACTTTAGGTGGACTTAAACGTAATTTAGAAGCAGGCGAAATCGTTTCACAAGTATTAACAGTTCAAAAAGCTTTAGATGAAACTGATGAGCGTGTATCACAAATTGTTATTATGGGTATTGGCGAACCATTTGAAAATTATGATGAGATGATGGATTTCTTAAGAATCGTCAATGATGATAATAGTTTAAACATTGGTGCTCGTCATATTACTGTATCTACATCAGGTATCATTCCAAAAATATACGATTTTTCGGAAGAAGATATACAAATTAATTTTGCTGTGAGTCTTCATGGTACTAAGGATGAAATTCGTTCTAGATTTATGCCAATCAATCGAGCTTATAATGTTGAAAAGTTAATGGAAGCGATTCGTTACTATCAAGAAAAAACGAATCGTCGTGTGACTTTTGAATATGGGTTGTTTGGTGGCGTAAATGATCAGCTTGAACATGCGAGAGACTTAGCACATTTGATTAAAGGATTTAACTGTCATGTCAATTTAATACCAGTTAACCATGTTCCAGAGCGTAATTATGTAAAAACACCTAAAGATGATATCTTTAAATTTGAAAAAGAATTAAAGAGATTAGGAATCAATGCTACAATTAGACGTGAGCAAGGTTCAGATATTGATGCAGCCTGTGGTCAATTAAGAGCGAAGGAACGACAAGTAGAAACGAGGTAAGGACATATGTTAAACGCACAATTTTTTACTGATACTGGACAACATCGAGAGAAGAACGAAGATGCTGGTGGTATTTTTTACAACCAAACACAGCAACAAATGTTAGTATTATGTGATGGCATGGGTGGGCATAAAGCTGGGGAAATAGCCAGTCAATTTGTCACTTACGAGCTTCAAAAGCGTTTTGAAGATGAAAACCTTATTGAAATAGATCGTGCAGAATCATGGTTGCGTTCAAACATTAAAGATATCAATTTTCAATTGTATAACTATGCTCAAGAAAACAATGAATATCGAGGTATGGGGACAACACTTGTATGTGCAATCATTTTTGATAAAGAAATTGTCGTTGCAAATGTTGGTGATTCTCGTTCCTATGTCATAAATCAAAGAAGAATGGACCAAATTACAAGTGATCATTCATTTGTTAATCATTTGGTTATGACAGGTCAAATAACAAAAGAAGAAGCGTTTAATCATCCACAACGTAATATTATTACTAAAGTCATGGGAACAGATAAACGGGTGTCTCCAGATTTATTTATTAAAAAAACGCAATTCTATGATTTTTTACTACTCAATTCTGATGGCCTCACAGACTATGTACGAGACTATGAGATACAAGAAGTATTAAACGAAGAAGCTTCTCTTGATGATCATGGCGAGAAGTTACTAAGTTTAGCAATGGCACATGATTCAAAAGATAATGTCAGCTTTATCCTTTCTTCTTTAGAAGGTGGTAAAGTATGATAGGCAAGACAATTAATGAACGTTATGAGGTTATTGATAAGCTTGGTGGCGGTGGAATGAGTATTGTATACTTAGCTGAAGATACAATACTTAATCGTAAAGTAGCTATCAAAGCAATTTCAATTCCTCCACGTGAAAAAGAAGAAACCTTAAAACGCTTTGAAAGAGAAGTACATAATTCGGCACAACTTTCGCATGATAATATAGTGAGTATGATTGATGTAGATGAGGAAGATGATTGTTTCTATCTTGTAATGGAATACGTAGAAGGTCCTACTTTAGCCGAGTATATCGAAAATCATGGTCCTCTTAGTGTGGAAACAGCGATACAATTTACTGAACGAATTCTAAGTGGTATCAAACATGCACATGACATGAGAATTGTGCATCGCGATATTAAACCTCAAAATATTCTTATAGTTAAGAATAAAACATTGAAAATTTTTGATTTTGGTATTGCTAAAGCTTTAAGTGAAACGTCATTAACGCAAACAAACCATGTACTTGGTACTGTACAATATTTATCTCCAGAACAGGCTAAAGGTGAAATGACTGACGAAAGCACAGACATTTATTCTATTGGAATTGTCTTATATGAAATGCTTGTAGGTGAACCACCATTTAATGGAGAAACTGCAGTTAGTATTGCTATTAAACATATTCAAGATTCAATTCCAAATATTACCACCGAGAAAAGAGAAGAAGTACCACAATCATTAAGTAACGTAATTTTACGAGCCACAGAAAAAGATAAAACTCATCGTTATCATACTGTGCAAGAAATGAGAGATGATTTAGCTAGTGCGTTGCATGAAAATCGTGTCAATGAAGATAAGTATGAATTGGATAAAACGAAAACAGTTCCATTAACTAGGGAAGAATTAAATCAAACCATGCATGATCATAAAGGTCATAGCAATTTTAATAAGACAATGCAAATACCTATTGTCAATGAACCATTACAGCAAAAAAAATTTCAGTCTTCTGAATCACGTTATTACCAAAATGGTTCGAAAAAGCCTTCGAAAATGAAAGTGATTATTTTATCAATTGTTTTTATATTATTATTAATAGCTCTTATTTCATTTGTAGCAATGGGTTTATTTAGAGATAAATATGAAGAGATTCCGGATATTTTAGGTAAATCGGAAAAGCAAGCAGAACAAGTATTAAAAAGTCATCACCTCAAGTTAGGGGATATTTCAAGAAGTTACAGTGATAAATATTCTGAAAATCAAGTAATCAAATCTGATCCAGAGAGTGGAGAACGTGTTGAGCAAGGCGATACAGTTGATATAGTTATTTCGAAAGGACCAAAAAAGGTTAAAATGCCAAATCTTGTAGGTATGACAAAGGATGAAGCTTTCAAGAAATTAAAAGATTTAGGATTCAAAGATATCGATGTTGAACAGGCTTATAGTAATTCTTTCGAAAAAGGATTAATTTCTGAACAAAATGTTACCGCTAATAGTGAAGTTTCTTTAAACGACCACCATATTAAAATTTACGAATCATTAGGAATTCGCCAAGTTTATGTAAGTAATTATGAAAATAAGTCCTATGAAACTGCAAAAAAAGAATTAGAAGCAAAAGGATTTAAAGTACAAGCTACTAAAGAAAATAACGATGATGTAAAAAAAGGTAATGTTATCATGCAATCAACAAAAAATAAATCAGTTGATGAAGGATCAACCATCTCATTAACTGTTTCAAAAGGTAAACCAGGAGATAGCGAAGATGACAAAGATGTAACAACTAAAACTGAGACGGTTAAAGTGCCATATACAGGCAGTAAAGGTAAGAGTCAAACTGTAGAAGTATTTATACGTGATGAAGATAACAGTGGTGATTCCCCAGCTCAAACTTATAAGATTAAAAAGGATAAGACGATTAGTATTCCTTTAAAAATCGATAAAGGAAAAAGTGCTGGTTACACGGTTAGAGTTGATGATAAAATTGTCGCAGATAAAGATGTAAACTATGATGATTAATTGAATAAACAAGATACCCCTATGTTTGATTATGGCTAAGATACGAACATAGGGGATTTTATTTCAAAAAGACAAAGAGTAATTATTTATCATTGAATTTCTTTTTTACAGAGATATTCGAAGATAAATTAAAATGTATTACAGCAGTTTAATATATTTTAATGATAATGATTTTGATATAATATTGAGAGTAAAACGAAGATGAGAGGTGTCATTTTGAAGTCTGGTCGAATCGTAAAATTAATTAGTGGTGTATATCAAGTAGATGTAAATGGAGTACGATACGACACTAAACCACGTGGATTATTTAGAAAGAAGAAATTTTCCCCAGTTGTTGGTGATATCGTTGATTTTGAAGAACAAAATAGTCAAGAAGGATATATTCACTATGTTCATGAAAGAAACAATGAACTTAGACGCCCTCCAGTAAGTAATATAGATCAACTAGTCATTGTTATGAGTGCAGTTGAGCCACAATTTTCGACGCAATTATTAGATCGATTTCTAGTTATTGCACATTCATATCATTTTAAACCAAGAATATTGATAACAAAGCGTGATTTAGCCTCACAACAAGAAAAAGAGGAAATTAATGCAGCTTTAACAGTTTATAGTAATATTGGATATCCAACGCAATTTGTTGGTAAAGAAGACGATAAGCTATCAATCTTAAATAAATGGCATAAGGGTTTAATTGTCTTAAGTGGTCAATCTGGAGTAGGAAAAACGACATTTTTGAATCATTGTCATCCTCACTTGAATTTAGCGACTAATAATATTTCTAAGTTACTTAACCGTGGTAAACATACGACAAGACATGTAGAACTTTATGATAGAGATAATGGTTATATTGCTGATACACCAGGCTTTAGTGCATTAGATTTTAATCATATTGAGAAAGAAGATTTGAAGGATTATTTTATCGAAATTCAAGCAGCAAGTGAAAGTTGTAAATTTCGCAATTGCAATCATATTAAAGAACCTCATTGTAACGTGAAATCTGAGGTGACAGAAAGAAAAATTGCTAAATTTAGATATCATCATTATTTACAGTTATATAATGAAATCTCTAACAGAAGGGTACGATATTAGATGGTTAAAGTTTTGCCTTCACTTTTATCAGTGGACTTTTTAAATTTAAAAGAAGAGCTCAATCAATTAAAAAAAGCGAATGTTGACGGTTTACACTTTGATGTCATGGATGGTCAATTTGTACCAAATATTTCAATTGGCATACCGATATTAGATGCCGTAAGAAGCCAAACCAATTTACCTATTGATGTGCATTTAATGATCGAAAAGCCTGAAAATTATATTGAACTATTTGCAAAGCATGGTGCAGACATGATTTCTGTCCATATTGAAGCAACACCATATATCCATCGTGTTATTGAACAAATTAAGCAATTAAACAAAAAAGCAGGTGTAGTTATCAATCCGGGGACACCTGTAGAAGCAATAATTCCTATATTAGGTATTGTGGATTATATATTAGTGATGACAGTTAATCCAGGATTCGGTGGTCAATCATTTATTGATCAGTGTGTGACTAAAATCGAGCAACTGAATCAGCTCAAACACGAGAACCAACTAACGTTTGATATAGAGGTAGACGGTGGTATTAATGATAAGACAAGTAAACTTTGTGTCGAACTAGGTGCAACAATGTTAGTTACAGGTTCTTATTTCTTTAAACAAAAGGACTACGCTAAAGTAACTGCTATGCTGAAAGGGTGCTAACAATGAAAGTTAACTTATTATGTTCAAAACGTTTGTTACCTCATCAACTCTTGTATCATAGAAAAGAAGAAGATTGGGCAGGTATCGATAGAGGTGCATTAGTTCTCCTTGAACAAGGAATTAAACCTGTTTTTTCAGTGGGAGATTTTGATTCTGTCAATGACGAAGAACGTCATATATTGAAAGAACAACTCAATATTCGTCCTGTTAAAGCTGAAAAGGATGATACTGATTTAGCACTAGGAGTAGAGCAAGCTGTTCAATGCGGTTATAGTGATATACATATTTTTGGTACTACGGGTGGAAGATTAGATCATTTTATGGGTGTAATTCAAATTTTGCAAAAACCGCAGTATATTAATCAGCATATTCATTTTAAAGTTATAGATGAAAGGAACGAAATTAAATTATTAAATGTAGGAGTTCATAAAGTAGAAAAGAATAGTAGTTATCCTTATATATCACTCATACCTCTTTGTGAAGATGTAGTGATATCATTAAAAGACTTTAAATATAATTTAAATCATGAACATTTAAACGTAGGTTCAACATTAACTATTTCAAATGAAGTTGAATCAAACACAGCAACTATTATAGTTGAGAGAGGGCGCGTTTTACAGATGCGTAGTAGTGATTAAGCAACTTTATGACAAGATATAAAAAAGACCTTAGAGGACGGAGCCTTTAAGGTCTTAAAAAATATCCTCCACATAAGGATATTTTAAGTGTGCATTATATTTATTAAACTCTAGTAACTTTACCAGATTTTAAAGCACGTGCAGAAACCCAAACTTTTTTAGGTTTTCCGTCTACAAG
>VNIU01000364.1_pt1 | contig 20306 bp, 16 predicted proteins | sample 7248601 | NCBI WGS metagenome assembly VNIU01 (sample SAMN12251564, study PRJNA551026) | human skin metagenome | isolation source: skin samples from healthy patients and patients infected with Netherton Syndrome | host: Homo sapiens | place: France:Paris
CTTTTCGTCTTTAGTCATTCCTTTACTCACTCACTTTATGTTTTTTCAAAATTTGTTTTTCTATCCATTCAAACATATGTTGCCATGTCTTTTGATAATCTTCTTCAAATAATATCTCATGTCTTTTATTTTTATATAACTGAACAGTGATATGTTTAATTCCAGATTTTTTATACAGTTTTCCCAATTGTTTAATGCCTTTGCCATAATCACCAAACGGATCTTCTTTTCCTGAAACCAACAAAATAGGTAGGTTCTTATTTAATTTATCTAAATTTTTACGTTTAGTTGTTTGCATCATATATTTGACGGTTTGGTAAATTAATTGATTCGATACTCGAAAGCCACAATAGTCATCTTCAACAAATTTTTCGACTTCATCACGCCGAGTAGAAATCCAATCACTCTCCGTTTTTGGATGATCAATACGTTTATTAAATGATTGATTCACTAAATTATTAACCCATCTAACACGACTTCTTTTTCCCAACACAGTAGTTATCATTTTTAAAGCTATTGTAGCAGGGACTCCCTTCCTTTTGAGAAACATACCTGTACCAGTTAGAATAAGTCCTTGTGCAAATTTGTGATATCTTTCAACAAAAAGTCTAGCAATAATAGACCCCATAGAGTGTCCCAAAACAATATAAGGCATATTAAATTGTGTACCGTATATTATTTCAACGATTTCATAAGCATCATCTGCAATTTGTAACATATCATCAAAGTGTCCACGTTCTTTTTAGTCAATATATTTGCCATGGCCACGATGATTATATGTTAGTACATCATATCCTTGTATATTGAATGCTTATACTAATTCATTATAACTGTCCATATGCTCAGCCATACCATGAAAAAGATGTACGATGCCTATCGTTTTTTCTTTGCCTTTCCAATTTTAACTTCTATCATCGTTCCATCTTTTACTGTAATCTTAAATTGATTCTGACTCATCACGTATGCCCCCCTTACATTTTTAAAGTCATAATAAGTAAATTCATCTATTAAATACTTATTTAATTATTAATATACCTTGTGAATTTTGTCTTATCAAATCGTATGCATAACGCTGTATTTAAATAATATCCTTATAGGACTTAGAACATGCAAATTAAAAAACTACTCATAAATACATGGATGGTTCCATAAATCTACGAGTAGTTTAATATTTAACTCAAATTGAGAACAGTGTGTGATTGATTAATCTTTAGTAGCTGGTTGATCATTACCAGTACGTGCTTCGTCGATAGCTTGTTCTACTTCTTTAGTATAAGTTTCTTTTTGAACATCAGTATAATTAAGCATATCAGCCATTACATCGATAACTGCATCTTTATAATCTAAAACGTCTTTAATATTAAAGTATAATTTACCTGAACGACGTACTAAGAAGTCTGTTGGTTTATAAACCATTTCTTGTTGAATACCATAAATTAATTCAACATAGATTTCTAAAGGTAATTTACTATCGTGATATGACGCAGTTTGAGCAATATTAAATAATTGATCAACATTTGAACCATACTTGTTAGCTAAGCGGCGCGCAACATCTTCATCAATACCGAATCCTTTAGCAGCATCAACTTTTTGCTCTACGAATTGCTTGAAGTTTTTACTTCCGCCAACATCACCACCAGAAATTTTTAGATATTTAGTTGCACATGGTTCAAATTTTAGACCATATTCTTGTTTTAAGCGTTTAGCTAATAAGTCTACAATTTCTAATGCCATATGACGGTAACCGGTTAATTTACCACCAGCAATTGTTAATAAACCAGATTCACCTTCCCAAACTTCATCTTTACGAGAAATTTCAGATGGATCTTTACCTTCTTCAAGAATCAATGGACGAATACCAGCCCAAGTAGACTCGATGTCTTCATCTTTAACATTGACACTTGGGAACATATAGTTAATCGCATTGATTAAGTAATCTCTATCCTCTTGAGTTGTTAACGGGGAAGCTTTTTCATTATCATAGAACGTATCTGTTGTACCTACATAAGCTTTACCTTCACGTGGAATTGCAAAAATCATACGTCCATCTTTTTCAGTATCAAAGTAAACTGCTTGACCAAGTGGAAATTTAGATTGATTAATAACAACGTGAACACCTTTAGTCAAACGTAATTGTTTATTATTACGTGCATAGTCTCCGCTTCTCACTTCATCAACCCATGGTCCTGAAGCATTAATAACTTTTTTAGCTTTAATAGCATACGTTTCTCCGTCAATCATATCTAATACTTCAATACCATTTACTTTTTTCTTAGAATCATAAGTAAAATGTTCAGATCTAGTATAGTTAATAATCTCAGCACCATACTCAGCAGCTTTCTTCATTACTTCAATGGTTAAACGAGCATCATCTGTACGATATTCAACATAGTAACCGCCACCTTTAAGACCATCTTGTTTAACTAGAGGTTCTTTATTTAAAGTTTCTTTTTTAGATAACATTTTTTTACGTTCAGATTTTTTAACACCTGCCAAATGGTCATACATAGCTAAACCAATTGACGTGGAGAATTTACCAAATGTACCACCTTTATGCATTGGTAAAAGCATCCATTCAGGAGTTGTAACATGTGGTCCATTTTCGTATACAATTGCACGTTCCTTACCAGTTTCTGCAACTACCCCTACTTGCAGTTGTTTTAAATATCTTAAACCACCGTGCACAAGTTTAGTAGATCTTGAACTTGTACCTTGTGCGAAGTCTTGCATTTCTACTAATGCAACTTTCATTCCACGTTTACTTGCATCTAGTGCGATACCTGCACCAGTAATACCTCCACCAACAATGACTACATCGTATTCCTTGTCTCTTAAATTTTTTTTAATATGATCCCTTTTTAAAGTAGATAATGACATTATCTAAACGCCTCCTAGTTATAAATAAAGAAACGAGAAATTTATCCACACAATAACATTTAATTGTTTTGTACGAACAAATCTCTCGCTTCTCGATTTTCTTATTAACTTGTCTCAAGTATAACATAGTAAAGAAAATCAAGTCCATTTAAAGTTTCATAAATGCAAAATATTTATCTTAATCTTCTAGCTTAAATACTTGTGTTGCTTCAACGGCTTTTTTCCAGCCTTTATATAATTTCTTACGTTTGTCTTCATCCATTTCTGGCTCAAATTCAGTTTCAAGTTTCCAACGATCTCTGATGTCTTCTTTATCATCCCAGAACCCTACAGCTAAACCAGCTAAATATGCAGCACCTAATGCAGTTGTTTCTTGAATTTCAGGTCGTTCAACAGCAGTATCAACAATGTCAGCTTGGAATTGCATTAAGAAATTATTCTTCACAGCGCCACCATCGACACGTAAGTTTTGGACTTCGATACCAGAGTCTTTAGACATTGCTTCCATTACATCACGTGTTTGATAACATAATGATTCTAAAGTTGCACGAATAAAATGTTCTTTTTCAGTACCACGTGATAAACCAAAGAAAGCACCTCTTGCTTCTGAATCCCAATATGGTGTACCTAAACCGACAAATGCAGGTACCATGTAGACACCTTCAGTAGAATCTACTCTTGAAGCATAATTTTCAGTTTGTGGCGCAGAATTAATCATTCTTAAACCATCTCTTAACCATTGAATCGCAGAACCAGAAACGAAAATAGAACCTTCTAGCGCATAGTTAACTTTGCCATCTAAACCATATGCGATTGTTGTTAATAAACCACTTTCTGATTTTACTGCTTCTTCACCTGTGTTCATTAACATGAATCCGCCAGTACCATAAGTGTTTTTAACATCACCACGGTCAAAACAAGCTTGTCCAAATAAAGCTGCTTGTTGGTCTCCTGCAATACCTGCGATAGGTACTTCTTGACCAAAGAAGTGATAATCAATTGTTTTAGCATAAATTTCACTAGATTCTTTTACTTCTGGGAGCATTCGTTTTGGAATATCTAAGATTTCCAATAATTCATCATCCCATTTTAAATCGTGAATATTAAACATTAAAGTACGACTCGCATTTGTATAATCAGTGATATGTGCTGATCTTCCTGAAAGCTTCCAAACTAACCAAGAATCAATAGTACCAAATAGCAAGTCACCATTCTCAGCTTTCTTTCTGGCTCCTTCTACATTATCAAGAATCCATTTTACTTTTGTACCTGCAAAATAGGGATCTAAAAGTAAACCAGTTTTATCTCTAAATGTTTCTTCATAGCCTTGATCCTTTAATTCAGTACAAATTTCTTGTGTTTGTCTAGATTGCCAAACAATTGCGTGATAAATCGGACGACCAGTATTTTTATCCCACACCACTGTTGTCTCACGTTGATTAGTGATACCAATACCTTCAATTTGATCAGCATTGATATTATTTTCATTCATCAATTCTGCCATAACTGATAAAACTGATGTCCAAATTTCATTTGCATCATGTTCTACCCAGCCTGGATGCGGGAAGTGTTGTTTAAATTCTCGTTGAGAAACACCCTTAATTTCTCCTTCTTTATTAAATAGAATTGCACGAGAACTTGTTGTTCCTTGATCTATTGATAAAATATATTTTTCCATAGGTTTTGACTCCTTCTAATATGATTAATGGCAAATAGTGTATGCGCTACTTAATTTACCTCAATTAAATTCGCGAAGTATTTAACATTATATTTATACACGTAATAAAGATTTTTAAATCATTTTAACCTTTTAAATTATGTAGTGCATTTAGTATATTGATTCGATATCATTGCAGTTAGATGCTTTATTTAAAATCACACCTAAAATGAGCGTAATGATCAGTACAATCACACCAACTAAACAACTTGCATTAAACGTTTGTTTATAAAATACTTCGTAAATTATAGCACCTAACATACCACCTGCGATTGGCCCCAACACTGGAACAATTGCATATGACCAATTAGATCCACCTTTTCCTGAAATAGGTAGAATTGCATGCGCAATACGAGGGCCTAAGTCACGAGCAGGATTAATTGCATAACCAGTTGTTCCACCTAAACTTAACCCAATTGCAACAATTAAACTACCAACGATAAGTGGATTTAAACCATCAGCAATTTTATTAACCCCGATAAATAAAATTCCTAATGTTAAGGCCATAGTACCAATAATCTCACTTAAGAAGTTAGCAAAATAATTCTTAATTGCAGGAGCAGTTGAAAATACACCAAGCTTAACACCTGGATCCTCAGTGGCTTTCCAGTGCGGAAGATACATCAACCAAACGAATACGCCACCTACAATACCACCAAACATTTGACAAATAATATAACCAGGCACTTGTGCCCAACTAAATCCTCCATCCATTGCTAAAGCAATTGTTACAGCTGGATTCAAATGTGCTCCAGAGAATTTACCAACAGCGTAAACTCCCATTGAAACTGCTAATCCCCAACCTGCTGCGATAACAATCCAATCTGCACCATTAGCCGCACTTCTCTTCAAGTTAACGTTTGCACAAACGCCTCCTCCGAAAAGAATTAGGATTGCAGTACCTAAAAACTCTGCCAAATATGCATTCATATAAATTCCTCCCCAAAAACAGGGAGACTCCTACGTCAAAATATATAGCGTGTAGAAATCTCCCAGTCTCTGTTCTAATATTAACTTTTAAACTTGATATAAGTTTACTATTAGATTGTAAGCGTTGTCAACAACTTTGTAAAAAAATTGTCATATTTGATAATTATTTTTATAAACATAGTGCACATATAGTTATGAAATACAAAATAATTAGTTTTGAATTTACCTAAATTTGTTATTATACTCTTTCAAACATATAAAAAAGAATGCAAGTGAGGTACTTCTAAAATCGTAAACTTTTATGTAATATAAAGTATTACGTTTTTAGTATCTCAATCACATTCTTTTCTTTCTTACCATTTTCTACCACAGTTTTTCAAAACTTGTAGTTACATATTTAGCTCCATTTGATATTGCTTCTTGAATTTCAGATTCATCTTCAATCAAGCCCCCTGCAATAACTGAAGCTGAAGTTTCTTGTTGAATTTGGCTTACAGCTTTGCTAGCTACCCCTGGTAATACTTCAACATAATCCGGTTCAACTTTTTTGATGAGCTCAATACTTCTAGTAAGTGCTTGACTATCAATGATAAATACTCTAAAAATCGTTAAGGTGTTTAACATTTTAGCTTTTTTAATTACTTTAGTTTTAGTTGAAACGATACCTTTAGGTTTATACTGTTGAATAATGTATTCGCAAGCAAATTCATCATGACTTAAACCTTTAATTAAATCAATATGAACGTAGCATTCAATTGAATGACGTTTTAATAGTTCCATGATACTTTTTAAATGGCCAATATGCATATCTAATACAACACAAGCTTTATAGTTCGTTTTAGTTAATCTTTCTAAGTCCCTCATATTTCTAATTGCTGGTAAAATATTATCTTTCAAGATTACATCTCCTCTACATTACCCGTTTAAATAATTTTTCTAATTCGTAATTTGAAAAGTTAATGATAATAGGTCTGCCGTGTGGACAAGTGAATGGATCTTCCGCTTCCCTCAATTGATCAATTAAATCGGCCATCTCATTATTTTTTAAATAGTGATTGGCTTTAATAGATTTTTTACAAGACATCATGATTGCTGCATCCTCTCTCATTTTTCTAACATCAACTTTTTTATGTTTAAGAACTAGTTCAATCATGTCTTTAATAGTCTCTTCAGCTTCTCGTTTTGGGAACCATACTGGATAACTATTAACTATATAATCATGGCCACCAAAATGCTCTAAGTGAACGCCCACTTTATCTAACTCTTCTTTATATTGATCAATAATCATTTGCTCATCTTTAGAGAAATGAAAAGTCAATGGAATGAGAAGATTTTGAACTTCGTTTGACACTTCGCCAATCTTATCTCTGAAATATTCGTACTTAATTCTCTCCTGAGCGGCGTGCTGATCAATCATAAACATTCCATCTTCATTTTGAGCAATGATATATGTTCCGTGAACCTGTCCAACCACTTCCATATACGGAACTCTTCTATTAGGAGTTTTACTTACTGTACCTTTAATATCATTTTCATCATTGGAAAAGTCATCATTTCTAAGTGCTTCAATTTCCATTTCATTTAAAATATCTTTTTGATTTTGGAAGTAATTATCTTCATTAGTTCGTTGTATATATTGAGAGACTTCAGAATGACTATAGTCATTTTCTGAAGCCGTTTCATATACATCTTCATTCAAACTTTCATTTACTTCCAAATCTTTTTTATCGGATGTACTTTGACCTTGAGAGAAACGATACTTAGAAATATCTTGGCCTGTTGCACTAGCATTTTTCTTTTCAAAGTCCATTTTCTGTTGTTCAAAAGTTTCAAGCACCTTATTCTTTTTAGATGTGTGATCTAAATCATTTTGTGGTATTAAGATTCTATCTTTAAAAGCTTCTCTAATTTTATTAACAATCAGTTCATACAATTGCTCTTCCTTAGAAAGACGCACCTCTAGCTTTGTCGGATGTACATTCACATCTACCAAAATTGGATCCATTTGAATATTAATGTAACATATAGGAAATCTACCAATGGTAAGCAAAGTATGATAGCCTTCTTGAATAGCTTTATTAAGAACAAAATTTTTAATATATCTACCATTAATAAAAATTGAAATGTAGTGTCTATTACTTCTAGAATGTTCTGGTTTAGCTACAAACCCCTCAAGATGATAATCACTTGTATTACCTGAGATGTGTACTAAATCTTTTGCGACTTTCATACCATATATTTCGGCCATAACTTCATTTGTTCTTCTAGAACCGTTCGTGCTAATTAACGTCTTGCCATCAGACACAAGTGAAATTCTAATGTTTGGATGACTCATTGCCATTCTATTTACAATGTCTGTGATTTTTCCTAATTCAGTATAAAGGCTTTTGATATATTTTAAGCGCGCTGGGGTGTTATAAAATAACGATTCAACTAAAATATCTGTACCTTTTTTAGCTTTAGCAGGCTTTTGATTAATAATTACTCCATTTTCCGCATAAACTTCATGCCCATTTTCATTATCTGTACACGTTTTTAATGTTACTTTTGCAACAGAAGAAATACTTGCTAAAGCTTCTCCTCTAAAGCCTAATGTACGAATATGAAATAAATCATCATCTGCATCTAACTTACTTGTCGCATGACGATGGAATACTAAAGCTAAGTCATCTTGTTCGATACCGCTTCCATTATCTACGACTCTTATTGAGGAAATACCGGATTGTTCTACTTCTATGTTAATTTCAGTCGCATCTGCATCAATCGCATTTTCCAATAGTTCTTTAACAACTGAGCTTGGACGTTCAACTACTTCACCTGCAGCAATCTTATTAGCTAAAGAGGTTTGTAGTTCTTTGATTTTTCCCATCGCTTACACCTCCTCTACTTTAATTGATTTTGGAGTTCATTGAGTTTAACAAGTGCTTCTATAGGTGTCATATTTGATACGTTTAAATTTTTAATTTCTAATTCTATCTCACTTTGCTTTTCTTCATTTTCAAATAAATCAAACGCAGCCTGTTCAAATGATTTATTTGGAGAAACACTCGCATCTTGCTTAGTATAATGATAATTTCCATGTTTATCTTGGTTGTCAACATCACTTTCAACAAGTTGATTAGGTTTAACTTGATAAGAAGGTTTTTCTTCAAATTCATCAAGAATAACCTGTGCTCTATTGATTACATCATCAGGAAGATCAGCTAATTTAGCAACTTGTATACCATAACTATCATCCACTGCACCGTCTTTCACCTTATGTAAAAATATAAGTTCACCTTTGTATTCATTTGCAGCAACGTGTACATTTTTTAAACACGGTAACATTTGATCAATTGTTGTTAATTCATGATAATGTGTTGAAAATAGTGTTTTAGCATGTGACGTTTGCGCAACATATTCAATCATTGCTTGAGCTAATGCTAATCCATCATAGGTTGAAGTTCCTCTTCCTATTTCATCGAAAATAATTAAACTATTTTCTGTAGCGTACGTTAAAGCTTTGTGCGCTTTTAACATTTCAACCATAAATGTACTTTTTCCTGAAACTAAATCATCAGCTGCACCGATTCTTGTAAAGATTTGATTAAAGATTGGTAAGATAGCTGAATCACAAGGAACATAAGCTCCCATTTGTGCCATAATGCTGATAATTGCAACTTGTCTCATATAAGTCGATTTACCTGACATATTTGGCCCTGTTATCAAATAAATGAATGTATCATTATCTAACCTACAATCATTAGGTACATAATCGTTGTGATCCATTACCCTTTCAACAACTGGATGTCTAGAGTTCTCTAGATCTAATGTTTTATCGTCACTAAACGTGGGTTTAACATAATTATATTTTTGAGCAATCTCGGCAAAACTCTGCAAACAATCTAGTTCAGAAATAATTTTCGCTTGCTTTTGTAATCTTCCAGTATACGTTTTAATGTGCTCTCTTAATTTAACAAATAATTGATATTCTAATTCAATTGCTTTGTCTTCAGCACCTAGTATGATATCTTCTTTTTCTTTCAATTCATCAGTGATAAAACGTTCTGCATTAGATAACGTTTGTTTACGATTATAACCAAACTCATTAGGATTAAAGCCTTGTAAGTTTGCCCTTGTAATTTCAATAAAGTACCCAAATACTTTATTAAAACTAATTTTAAGTGACTTTATACCTGTACGTATACGCTCTTTTGCTTGTAGCTCAGCTAACCATGTTTTACCATTCTTAGATGCTTCTAAATATTCATCTAATTGCTCATTAAATCCTGTTTTAAAAAGACCACCGTCTCTAACTGAAATTGGAGGTTCTTCTATCAAACTTTCTTCTAATATTTCTAAAAGTTCATCTAGAGGTTCTAATTCGTTAAATTGTGCTGTCGCCTCAGCGTTAAGCTCATTTAATAAAGCTTTAATATGAGGAATTTCTGAAATAGAATGTTTTAGTTGTATAAGATCTCTTGCATTAACATTTCCATAACTTACTCTTCCAACTAATCTTTCAATATCATAAACCTGATTCAAATAATTTCGTAGTGTATCTCTTTCTATAAAACGATTGATAAATTCTTCAACAATACTTAATCTATCATTGATGTGCTTCTTATTTATTAACGGTCGGTCAATCCACTGTTTTAAACGTCTGGCGCCCATAGGGGTTTTGGTTTTATCCATAAGCCATAATAACGTTCCTTTTTTAGATTTTAACCTGATACTTTCAGTTAATTCTAAATTACGTTTCGCATAATAGTCCATTTTCATAAAGTCGACAGCAGCATACTCAATCACTTCTTCAATATGTGATAAATCTCTTTTTTGCGTATGATGGACATAGTCTAATAATAATTGAGTGGTTTCAAACATTAATTGGTGATTAATAGTATTAATATCATATTTCATATTTGAAATAGTATCTCTAATAGTAATTGTTTCAGTTGTCATACTAATTTGTCTTTTCAATTCTTCTGATAATGCTTGATTAACAACAATTTCATTAGGATTAATAGTTGTAATTTCATTTAACAATGTTGCTTCGTCTTTGAAGTGAGTGGTTTTAATTTCACCCGTCGACACGTCACAATAACTTAAAGCAAACTCACTGTTCATAATAAAACTAAGGATGTAATTGTTTTGTTTTTCATCTACTCCACCTTGTTCCATAACTGTACCAGGAGTAACAATTCTAACAACTTCTCTTTTAACCATTCCTTTAGTTTGTTTAGGGTCTTCCATTTGTTCACAAATAGCAACTTTATAACCATTATTTATTAAAGTTTCAATATAACTATCTGCCGAATGATATGGCACACCACACATAGGAATTGGATTTTCTTTTTTTACATCTCTTTTAGTTAAAGTAATTTCAAGTACTCTTGAAGCTTCTTTGGCATCTTCAAAGAACATTTCATAGAAATCTCCGAGTCTAAAAAATAGCAAACAATCGTCGTACTCAGATTTTATTTTTAAATATTGTTGCATCATTGGTGTTATATTAGACATTTCTATTTTCACAACCCTTATTTTATATAACTTTAATTTTTTAGTAGATCTGCACTTTTAACTCATACATTTTAACATATATCATTACCACACGCTCAATTCAAAAAGTGAACAAAAAAGTACGCTTAAGAATGATTGGAGAACTTTGCTTAAAATTACAATGAATTCCCCCTCATTCATAAAGCGTACTTATAAACTATTTATTTTTAATATATTTATCTATTAAGCCACGTCTTTTCATAATGATAAGAAGTATATAACTTATTAACGCTCCTATAACACTAGAAACAATAAACATTAACATTAAAAGCTTAATAAAGAAATTTTGTAGATCCATAAACCATGCTAATGGAATACACATTAAGCTACCTATAACACCCGTTCCCAGTACCTCTCCTGCAGATGCCATAAAGATATGTTTCCTATACATATAGAATAAGCTTGACAGAAGCACACCAATCATACTACCAGGAAATGCAAATGCACTACCTGTCCCAAATGAGATTCGTAATATTGAAGAAATAAATGCCTGAGCTAGTCCATACCACGGTCCAACAAAGACAGCAGAAAGTACATTAATAAAATGTTGAACAGGTGCCGCTTTAATTGGACCTAAAGGTATCACAACGATACTACTTAATATTACATTAATTGCAATTAAGAACGCGGTAATCGTCCATTTCCTTAATTTCATGACATTTACTCCTCATTAAAAAACTTATTCATTATAATTTTTACGATGATACTCATTTAATCTATCTTCCATCGTTTTAATCATCATTTGTAATAATTCATTCGCATCGTATTGAACTGCGCGAAATTCTTCAACAATTGGTAGCTCATTAATTTCTCCCTCTAAATGTTTGATATCATTCTCAGATTGTTGAAATGCAACTTCTTTACCATAATTTTGGAAGTTAACAGATTGTTTTTGTTGCGCTTTAAGATGATTCATTTTACTTTCAATCATTTTATTTTTATGGATTTGTTGTTCTACCTTTTGATAATCTTTTACAACCTCTAACTCACCTATCCGTTGCGCAAGGACATCTGTTTGGTTTAGGATTTGTTTTTTATTATACATGTTAATTGCTCACCATAGCGTGTTGATGCTCTTGAACAAATGTTCCGTTGAGAGAATACTGTTTTGCTTCATCTATCTTAACATCTACAAGTTTACCTACCATTTCTTTTGGTCCTTTGAAGTTAACAAGTTTATTTTTATCAGTATATCCTGCTAGAACAGTATCATCTTTTTTACTTGTTCCTTCACATAAAACGGTAACAATTTGTCCTTCATACTGACTCATAGCTTGTTGTGAATACTCACCAACTTTTTTGTTTAAGCGTTGTAAGCGAGCTTTTTTCACTTCTAATGGTACATTGTCTTTCATTTTAGCTGCAGGAGTACCATCTCTTTGTGAATATAAGTAAGTATAGGCATGTTCAAATTGAATTTCATCGTAAAGCGTAAGTGTTTCTTCAAATTGTTCTTCAGTTTCATTTGGGTATCCAACAATAATATCAGTTGTTAGTGCAATATTAGGAATCGCTGTTTTGATTCTTGAAACTAAATCAAGATAACTCTCTCTCGTGTATTTACGTCCCATAATTTTTAATACTGCATTATTACCTGATTGAACTGGTAAATGAATATGTGGAACAATATTTCCACCTTTAGCTATTACTTTAATCATGCGATTTGTGAAATCCCATGGATGACTTGTAGTAAAACGGACTCTAGGTATATCGATATTAGAAATATCTTGCAACAAATCGCCTAGTTCATAATCTAGTCCAGCAATGTCTTTACCATAAGAATTTACGTTTTGACCTAGCAATGTAATCTCTTGATATCCTTCTCTTGCTAGTTCTTTTACTTCATTAATGATATCTTCTGGGCGACGACTACGTTCTTTACCTCTGGTAAATGGAACAATACAATAAGTACAAAACTTATCGCAACCATACATGATGTTAACCCAAGCTTTAATATTACCTTCACGTACTTTTGGTAGATTTTCTATGACATTGCCTTCTTTAGACCAAACTTCGACAACCATTGCTTTAGATAAATATGCTTCTTCTAATATTTCTGGTAAATGATGGAAGTTATGTGTACCGAAAATCATGTCAACATTTTGGTAAGACTTTAAAATTTTATTTACAACTGATTCTTCTTGAGACATACAGCCACATACCCCAATAAGGCAATCTGGACGTTCTTTTTTTAGATGTTTTAAGTTTCCTATTTCGCTAAAGACTTTATTTTCAGCATTTTCTCTAATCGCACACGTATTAATTAAAATAACATCTGCGTCATTAATTTCAGTTGTCGCACTATAACCTAAAGCCTTTAATATCCCCGCCATAACTTCAGTATCATGTGCATTCATTTGACAACCATATGTTTTAATTAAGAAAGTGCGCCCGTTACCCATGCCTCTATATTTTTCATCAATATGAAAATCTCTATTATATTGAACTTCTTGTTTGCCTCGTTTTTTAGCTTCTTTCAAACTAGGTCGTTGATAAACTTGTTCAAAGTATTGACTATAATTTTTTTCAGCTTTACGATCTCGTTCAACTAAAATATTTATCGTTCCAGCTTTTCTTTGTTCTTCATTCACTTTGAAAAATCCTTTCTATAAGCCCATAATTATTAATTATATTAAATTTAAAGTTAAAGTGCAAAACGTCTCTGAATCATTTCTTTCTATCATTTCGTGAAAATAAAGGAAGATAACTTTCATTTAGTAAAAAAGAAGCTTTATGATTTATCAAATTAGTTCACCAAAAAATTAAAAACAGTCTCATGTGGTCTACACAAGACTGTTCATGTTCGTCATTTACTACAACTTTTAAAACGTTTACTGTTAATCATATTTGGCGGTAAGCGTTTCGATTTCTATACCTTCTGGAACATGATAAAACTTCACTTGGCTAATAATACTAGGACATTCTAATTCAACCATACGTTCATTTAATTTTTGAATTAATATTAAACATTCGCTCATATTTCCTTGAATAGTAGTTTCTAACGGTCCTACACGATAACACATACCTGATTGATCAATTATTTTAATAGCTTCATCTACATAAGGGATGATATCTTCATTACGAGGTGTCTTAGGTATGATTTGTACACTCATCAATGTATCTTGCATCTTTTTCACTCCATTCATACTAGCAATTTCTTAATGTAATTTTAACACGTTCCATAATTTATGAAATGCTTGTAATTAAGCTCGTTCAATTGCTTTAATAATTGCTTCAGAAAAATCATACATCAGGTGCCCCCAATTGTCTTTGTTTTCTCTACTTTTACGTGAGCTATCATTACTGTTAAAAAGCTCTTTTCGTAATTGAGAAGTCAACTCGAGCTGTACACCACCATCTTGTTTAGTCTGATTGATAATATTATTATCTTGAGTCCCGGATATAGAAAATGGTGCCCCTTGTACATCCACACCAATATCCTTTAAAGATTCAATAATTAATTCAATAAGTCGATGATCGTTTCCACCAATGTAAACAGCACTATTATCACCTGTGCACCCATGAATTGCAATCGCTCTTTCACTATTTCTAACAATATTGAGCGCATCTTTATCATCATAATGTATTGATGTAACATGTAATTCATTATTGCCTTTACTTCGAATTCCTTTAAAAGAGAAGTAATTATACTTGCCTTGTTCAGCAATGGTTTGTGCTAACTCTGTTGTGGCTGGTTCTATTCCACCACCGTGGATAGCTAAAATAGTTACATGGCTATTTTGATTTGTGGTTTCAATTTCCCAATCTTCATGTTCAACAGTTTTGGATTCTAATTCTGTCATTGATTTAAATTTATCCATAATAACCCTCCACTCCATTCTATTCATTTCATATCTTCCCTGAATTAATTTAAAATATTTTTACAAAATCTACATAATTTTAATAATGGATCAAAGTTTTAAAAAATATAAAAACTCTCTCTAAAGTGAGCATATTTTCTGTGTCATCTTTAAAGAGAGTATCATTAGCTTAACAACGAATATAGCTTCTTAAATAAACTGAGCTGTTAAATCGTTAAATGTTTCTTTTGAAATATGAATATCTTTTTTAGCAAGTGCGTCTTCTTCAAGTTCTGCAATTTGTGATTCATATGAAGGTGTTGTTGTATCTTGATATACAATACCTTTAACAAGTGATTCATAATCTAAAATTGTTCTCATTGCTTGTTGTTTGTTAGAAGTATCATAATTTTCAATATCATCAATGCTAGTTAAATGTTCTTTAAACCAATCGTACGTATTTACTTTATTATACGTTACACATGGTGAAAAAACGTTTATAAACGAAAAGCCATCGTGGTGTATTGCATTTTCAATTAACTTTGTTAATGCCTTAATGTCACTCGAAAATCCTTGTGCTACAAATGTAGCGCCTGATGATAATGCCAATTCTAACGGTGCGACATTCTTTTCAATATTACCTTTAGGAGTAGATTTAGTGACAAAACCTTTTGCTGAAGATGGAGATGTTTGGCCTTTTGTTAAACCATAGATTTGATTATCCATAACAATATATGTCATATTCATATTACGTCTTAATGCATGAATTGTATGCCCCATACCAATTGCATAACCATCGCCATCTCCCCCAGAAGCTATAACTGTTAAATCTTTATTAGCCATTTTTACACCTTGAGCTAATGGTAATGCACGTCCATGAATCGCATGAACACCGTATGAATTTATATATCCAGACAATCTTCCAGAACAGCCTATACCTGTGATAATAGCAACGTCTTCAGGTTCCAAACCAACATTGGCTGCTGCCTTTTGTATAGCGGATTGCACAGAGAAATCTCCACAACCTGGGCACCAGTTTGGCTTCACATTATTTCTAAAGTCTTTAAATGTAGCCAATTAAACCAACTCCTTCATTTCTTTCACTATTTCTAACCCTTTATCTTCAATTTCATGTGGTAAGAACGGTTTACCATCATATTTAGTTTGAGTCACTAATTTATCTTGTAATTGCGTATTCATTTTTATGATATTAGCTAATTGACCATGATAATTATGTTCAGCAATTATAACTTTTGATGCTTTATCTATAGCTTGTTGCATCACATCTGTAGGAAACGGATGTAATTGACGGATTTGTATTGTATTAACTTTAATACCTTGTTGTTCTAATCTATGAGCGCCTTCGTTTATAGAACCTTTAGTAGAAATAAATCCAATAAATAATAAATCTGCATTATCATAAGATTCATTTACTATAACTGGTTGATTAATAATTAAATTTTCGGTTTTACGCATTCGTTTTTCCATTTGAGCCTGTCTATTAGTTGATGTTTCACTAGGCTTTCCTTCCTCATTATGCTCAACACCAGTAACATGATGAATACCACCTTTAACACCAGGAATTGGTCGAGGAGAGATACCACTGTCAGTTAAAGCATATCTTTTGAAATAACTTTTTTCATCTTCACCACGTTCTATATCAGATTGGAGTAGTTCTCCACGTCTAATTTCAATTTTATTGTAATCAAGCACTTTTACAGTTTGTTTGCCCAATGATAATTGTAAATCACTTAACACTATTACAGGGCATTGATACTCTTCAGCTAAATTAAACGCTTCAATAGTGAGATAGAAAGCATCTTCAGCATCAGTAGGTGCTACTACAATCTTAGGTATGTCACCATGTGTACCGTAAATCATTTGCATTAAGTCAGATTGTTCTTGTTTAGTTGGTAAACCTGTAGATGGACCACCACGCTGTGTATTAATAACTACAAAAGGTGTTTCAGTCATTCCAGACAAACCAATGGATTCCATCATTAATGAGAGACCCGGTCCAGCACTTGCAGTAAAACCTCTTACTCCAGCATAATTAGATCCTATTGCCATAGTTGCTGCAGCGATTTCATCTTCAGTTTGAACAACTGTACCACCTACTTTAGGAAGATTCGCAATCATGTATTCCATAATTTCAGACGCAGGGGTAATTGGATAAGCAGACATAAATCTTGATCCCGCGGCTATTGCTCCTAAACCAATGGCATCATTACCAATCATATATAAATGTGGATTTTCATCTGTAGCTTCTAATGTGAAATCTCCTTCAATAGACTCCAGATAATCTTGCATTAAATGATAACCTTCATTTAATGCTCTGATGTTCATTTCTACAACTTTGTCCCCTTTTTTGGCAAATATATTCGTAACTAAAGATTCAAATGTAGATGTATCTAATTTCATCAGTGCTGACGTCGCTCCAATAGCAACCATGTTCTTCATTAAAGCTGTGCCTAATTCCTTAGCTGTAGCAGTAAATGGTAAATCAATAAGTTGCGTTTTACAATTTTCAGGTTTAGCAAGCTTAGCCTTAGAATCCGCAATAATAATACTATCTTCTCTCATCTCATGATGATTAAGTTCAATTGTTTCTTGATCAAAAGCAATTAAAATATCTAAATCATCACTTATTGCATGTACAGGTGAAGTGGATACTCTAATTTTATTATTTGTATGTCCACCTTTAATACGACTAGAAAAATGTCTATAGCCATATAAAAAGTATCCTTTTCTATTCATTGCAGTAGCAAAAATCTCACCTGTAGATTCGATACCTTCACCTTGTTGGCCGCCCACTTTCCATGATATTTGTGGCTTCATATCACACGCCTCCTGTGGAAATAATTCATATTATATAATAACAAAATAAACCACCGATTTACTATGTAAACAGCGGTACTATACTAAATTCATACTAATGGACGATAGCTTATAAACCTTTTATTAAGAAGGGTTTACCCTTTAAAAGGGTGATCATCATTAATTAATATTCTCTCGATTTGATTGGCTTGTCCTTCTTTGTTCAAATCAATAATGACGCCCGACAATACACCACGACCTTTATCTGGTACAACATGTCTTTGTGGTAAGCTTGTAATAAATCTATGAATAACCTCATCTCTATTGATACCTAAAATACCGTCATAATAGCCTGTCATACCTACGTCAGTGATATAAGCTGTCCCATTTGATAATAAACGATGATCTGACGTTTGGATATGAGTATGAGTACCTACAACTGCACTCACTCTCCCATCCAAGTACCATCCCATAGCGTTCTTTTCAGAAGTAGTCTCTGCATGAAAATCTACAAAAATGAATGGCGTAACCTTTTGAGCTTCTTCAATAAGTTGATCTGCCTTTTTAAATGGATCATCAATATCTTGCATAAATGAGCGCCCTTGTAAATTTATGATTGCTAATTTAATATCATTAATCTGAATAATGCGCATTCCTACGCCTGGTGCTTCATCAGGAAAGTTAGCTGGCCGCACCATACGATGTGCATTATCAATAAAATCATATACTTCCCTTTGACCATAAGTATGATTACCCATAGTCATAAAATCTACACCTTCTCTTAATAATTGTTTATAAATTTTTTCAGTTAAACCTTTACCATGAGCTGCATTTTCTGCATTTACAATCGACACAATTGGGTGATAACTTTGTTTTATTTTAGGCAAGTATGTAGTAATCATATTTCTACCTATTTTTCCTACGATGTCACCGATAAACAATATTCTCATAAAACGTTCATCCTCTCATAAGGTAAGTTTAATAGATAAGTAACTATAATTAAAGTATCAATATCAAATTAATTATTCTGAAAATTAAAAGACTTTACTTTTTTGTATTTATGTATTGTGTTAGTATTAAGTTAATAAAAATTTAGGAGTTGTTAATCATACATGTCTATCAATATTGATCCAGAAAAATTTGCTGAATTAGTCGTCAATTCAAATCCAGCTAAATCTGATGAAGCAGAAGACATCGCCAAAGAAAGCCTAACATTATATATTAACGCTTATCGCCTAGCAGAAAAATATGCTAATACAGCCACTAACTGTTATGACACTGCTGAAGTACTTAAAGAAATAAATGAAGTAGATCTACAATTAAAATAATTGCAATCTTTTACAAACCTGAACATATAAAATGTTCGGGTTTATTTTTATGCGGTCATATATTAAAATGTTCCACAAAATATTAAGAGCCACTAACCAGGTTACATGGTTAGTGGCTATATGAATTATTTAGCATATTCTACTGCTCTAGTCTCTCGAACAACTGTCACTTTGATGTGACCAGGATATTGTAATTCTTCTTCTATTTGGTACTTAATATCTCTAGCCAATCTATATGATTTTAAATCATCAATTTCATCAGGTGAAACAACTACTCTAATTTCTCTACCTGCTTGAATTGCAAATGCCTTTTCAACTCCATCATAGCTTTCTGATAAGGTTTCGAGTCTTTCAAGTCTTCTGATATAGTTCTCAAGTGTCTCTTTACGAGCACCAGGACGAGCAGCAGATAAAGCATCGGCGGCTGCTACCAATATTGAAATAATTGAAGTTGGCTCTACATCGCCATGATGGGAGTGAATTACATTAATAACTGTATCATTTTCACCGTATTTCTTAGCTAATTCAACACCAATTTCTACGTGACTACCTTCTACTTCATGGTCGATTGCTTTTCCTACATCATGTAGTAAACCTGAACGTTTAGCTAAAGTAACATCTTCACCTAACTCTGCAGCGAGCATACCTGAAAGATGTGCAACTTCTATGGAATGTTTTAAAACATTTTGACCATAACTTGTACGATAGTTTAGTCGTCCAAGAATTTTAACTAAATCAGGATGCATATTATGGACATTGATTTCAAATGTCGCTTGTTCCCCTGCATCTCTAATGATATCGTCTACTTCTTTTCTAGCTTTTTCAACCATATCTTCAATGCGTCCAGGATGGATACGTCCATCTGAAACTAAATTTACTAATGCTGTTCTTGCAATTTCACGTCTAATTGGGTCAAAGCCTGATAAAATAACTGCTTCTGGCGTATCATCGATAATTAAGTCGATACCAGTAAGTGTTTCTAACGTACGTATATTTCTACCTTCTCTACCTATTATACGACCTTTCATTTCATCGTTAGGTAAGTTAACAACTGAAACAGTAGATTCAGTTGTATGATCGGCTGCTAGTCTTTGTACTGTTGTAGCAAGTAATTCTTTAGCTGTTTTATCAACTTTTTCTTTTGCTTCATTTTCTTTTTCTTTAACAAGTACTGCAATATCTTGTGACAGTTCTTCTTCAACTCTGTGGAGCTGTTCATTTACAGCTTCTTCTTGAGTGAGACCGGAGATGCGTTCTAATTCTTGTTCATGCTTCATTATTAACGTTTGAACACTACTC
>VNIU01000366.1_pt1 | contig 20259 bp, 16 predicted proteins | sample 7248601 | NCBI WGS metagenome assembly VNIU01 (sample SAMN12251564, study PRJNA551026) | human skin metagenome | isolation source: skin samples from healthy patients and patients infected with Netherton Syndrome | host: Homo sapiens | place: France:Paris
AATTTCGCAGGGTCCAATACGGTGAGAAAGAAGACAACCGCACCGCAACAGTGCAAGACCTCTCTGGATTGGAATTTAATTGAACATGGGTTTGGGGTACGACGCGCCCTACTCGGAGTGGCACGGACACTACGGCTGCGCGCCCACACACAACAGTAAAGAGCTCGGCAATGCACAGACACGTAACGAGAGCGCCACAAATGTATGTACGTTTAAGTTACAGCATCGACACTGACGCTCCACATGGAGGGACGGCCGCAGCCCTGCAGCAAGCACACGGCAGGGTGTCTGCTTCGGGCGACGTGAAATTACGCAGAAAAATACGAAACACATCACCGCAGGTCACGGTAGGTATTTGCGGGTTATTTCGTAATCCCGTAAACGAAAAGAACAAAACTACGAAACACAAAAACATACGTTGAGCAGCGTAAATGGTTTTCGTTTCGTAATTTTTCCACTTTTTGAAGAAAATCTAAATAAGAAGAGACACCTTGATTGCGATTGTGTCCCGTGTCACATAGCTGCAACCCCTGCAGCGTGCCCTCAACGAGGACGCTCTGTGTCGTAGACATGTGCCTGCAATGCGTGTCTGTGTCTCTCTCTTAAAAGGTTTGGGTCGAAATACCGCAAAATTACGAAACACCGCCGAAATGTGACGTGTCTATGCAGGTCACAGCGTTATCGCGTGTCTCGTAGTTTTGTTCTTTTCGTTTGCGGAAATCACGAAACCGCAGGTAGAGCGTTTCGTAATTTTTTCGTATTTTGATCGGCAAATTACGAAACGAGGTCAAAACTACGAAACGAACACACAACACCTGTGTTGCGTGTCACACAACGGCGCGCCACGGACGTGTTGCAGCGTGGCAGTATCCCGGCCGTGTCACATAGCTGCAACCCCTGCAGCGTGCCCTCAACGAGGACGCTCTGTGTCGTAGACATGTGCCTGCAATGCGTGTCTGTGTCTCTCTCTTAAAAGGTTTGGGTCGAAATACCGCAAAATTACGAAACACCGCCGAAATGTGACGTGTCTATGCAGGTCACAGCGTTATCGCGTGTCTCGTAGTTTTGTTCTTTTCGTTTGCGGAAATCACGAAACCGCAGGTAGAGCGTTTCGTAATTTTTTCGTATTTTGATCGGCAAATTACGAAACGAGGTCAAAACTACGAAACGAGCGCGCTACAGACGTGTCACAGGTCATAAAAAGGCGCGCCCCTTGCGTGTCACCGTGACGCAGCATCCCGGCCGTGTCACATAGCTACAACCCCTGCAGCGTGCCCTCAATGAGGACGGTCTATGTCGTAGACATGTGCCCGTAATGTGTGTCTGTGTCTCTCCCTTAAAAGGTTTGGGTCGAAATGCCGCAAAATTACGAAACATCCCCGAAATGTGACGCGTCTGTGCAGGTCACAGCGTTATCGCGTGTTTCGTAATTTGGTTTTCCGATTTTCGTAGTTCTACGAAACCGCAGGTAGAGCGTTTCGTAATTTTTTCGTATTTTGATCGGCAAATTACGAAACGAGGTCAAAACTACGAAACGAGCACACTATAGACGTGTCACAGGTCACAAAAAGGCGCGCCCCTTGCGTGTCACCATGCCGCCACACAACAGCTGCCCCACCACAACACCCCAGCCGTGCCACGTGGCGTGTAGAAACGTGCTCGGTTCGATTCGTAAAGATTAGGTCGCAGGCTATTGTGCGCGACGCATAAGTTCCGTACGATGGCCCCCAGACCGTATGTGGCGTTTTAATTCGTTTTTGGTTTAGCCAGCCGCATACGGGGGATAACCCCGAGGATAATTCATAAAGAGACAGCCTCTCGACCGTGATAGGCGCGGTTCCTCCGACGAGATAGACCGGTCGGCAACGGCATTGCCAACCACAAAAGCGGTCAGGTAGGGAGTAAGCGCTCCCGTAAAGCGATGGGACGGCAGACCACCGTTCTAGCGAGTTGAGCACGGCACTCCAAGCCGCCTGAATAGCAAGCCGGTAAAGCACCCCGCTCCGGGACAGATCAATCTGCCCAGGAGCGTTTTTCTATGTCCGAAAAGGACACGACTACCGCCGTCGCGCCACGCTTTTACACGCTGCAGGAACTCGCCGATCTCGGCGTCGGCTCCGAGTCCACGTTGCGAAAAGCTATTAAAGAGGGCCGTCTTTCATTCCACCGTTTCGGCACCGCCTATCGGATTCGCCAAGACGATCTCGACGCCTACCTCGCGGCCGCACGCCGCCCTGCCCCGCAGCTATTCGACGGCTTCGTCGATGCCGTCGTGAATGCAGCGCCCCAACTGACAGATGAGCAGCGCCAGCAGCTCGTCACGGTGCTGGGCGGTGTGAAGCACTAATGCGGACAAACCCGCCTACGACGAGATCCCGCCGCTTAGCTCAGCTAGTCAGGCTGGGTCTTGAACTGAGTGCGAGGGCTGATGGGTGATGGCCGTGCTACTACACACGCGCGCTCCACCGTCGTGCCCCGAGTCCAAATAAACAGTTCATTCAACCAAGGAGAACAAACCATGTCTTTCAGAGACGATTACGCAGCAGCGCTGCGCGATGAGCAGCAAGCAAAAGATACCGTGAACGAGGCGCGCCGTGCACACAAAGCGACAAAGGAGCGCCTTGCGCAGTTGCGCAAGTATGCCGAAGAGTTCGAGGTGAATCTCGACGGTGACAAGTCCGCCAGCACCGAAGGGGACGGTGACAAGTCCGCCAGCACCGAAGGGGACAGCGATACACCTGAGAACGGTGACGGCGACACGCCTGAGAGCACCGAGGGCAGTAAGCCGAAGCGGCATCTAGAAGTTGTACCCGACTAACCCTTTAGCCGTACACGCAATCACCTCATGTGTGTACGGCCACGCGGCGTGACGACGTACAGCCGTCACGTTTGATGTCGCCACACACCCCGCTCGCAAGGGCGGGGTTTTCGCGTGTGTGCGGGTGGCTGCGGCACCGCTACACGTGACACTGTCACGATGCTTGCGCCGGTATCGGCGACGGGGCATATACACGTCTGCCCCGTCGCCTGGATCATCCGCCACATGGCTGGCGGTATGTCGCGCTGCTGTTATGCGCGGTTCTGGCCGGCATAGTCTTGTGTGGACTTGAAATATGCCGAAGACGGGGCCGTGGGTGCAGCAAAGACAGCAGCGTGGACAGAGCAGATTTCAGCAACAGTCATGTTGCTGAAGTTGTGACCGCGACGGCAGATGGTATGCGGCGGACGCCGCATAATGCCGCGCCGTGAGATACGCCAATATCCATCTCGGCAGGCTTGCCGTGATGGAGCGTTTCGTGATGACCCAAACACGACACATCGATGCTGGCATATCCGAATGTATATCGACGTGATATATCGGATTGCCAGCAGTGTCGTAATACAGAGCATGGGTCATCACACAAGGTGCAGCGCCAGCTGCACTATTGGGCATCTTGACCGGAGCGCAAGCGGAGGGCAAGACAGCACCAGCCAGACCGAGCGAGCGAGGTCTGAGACTGGGGCTATAAGGGGCGGCGCGCCAGCGCCGGGCACCGGGTTATGCGAGCGCCAGCGAGTAGTAACACCCGGTGCAGTGCCTCGGCTATGCCGAGCGCCGGAGCGCAGCGGAGGCGTCGCACCCCCTTATGCCCTTTTCCCCCTTCTACCCCTATAACGACAAACATATAGGGGTTTTGACACAGAAGGGGGCTGCGACCTGCGTGTTTCGGGTTGTGACACGGTCTTCGACCCTTACCCGAAACGGCCCGTTGATGCGCGAAGCGCACATGGTGCCTACGCAAAATCTGCAGGTCGCCACGCTGTGCGCACCACATGCGGCGTCAGCCGTTGTATGTCGGTCTTAAAGTAAGGGCCGATGACGGGTGGAAACGCCGCTTGCGGCGTGTTCCCGCGTCATCGCGCACGCCGTGTGCAACGTGAGCTTGCGAACGTGCCACGGCGTCGAACCGAACGGCAAGACCGACATTGTTTACGTGGTGCGCACAGCCACACCCTGCACTCTGGCACCGCCGCCAGGCGGTTATTGCAGGGTGTTCCAAATCCCGCAGCGAGCCATCCGCCGCAAGGCGGTGTTGATGCTGCTGCGGGTGATAACAACACGGGTCGAATAACACACTCCATATCGGCCCGTGCCATAAGCACAGTATCTGTGCAGACGCATCACGTTCGCGGCGGCCATATGCGCGCAAGCGCATGTAACGAGCACCGCCAGCGACGTGTGTTTCGCAGCGCGTCGCGCTGCAGCAGATCCAGCGGCAGCTGTTGATGCAAATGTGTAGCGCCGCGACTCGATTGGTTCATCTTTGTGGCAGCGGCTGTACGGCCCTGTGGCGGCCGTAGACGCCTCGGATGGACGGAGTGCGCGTGCAGAAGAACAGTTTCAAGACGTCGCTGTTCGTCGTGTATCTGCCGAAGTCGATGTGCAAGGAGATCCCCGACTACTACACCAGTGAGGTGGACGGGCGCGAAGTGAAACGTCCGCGCTATGTCGCCCGCGACTACGAGGAAGCAAAGCAGTACCTCGAAGAGTCAATGCGCTGGCTTGCAGAAAACTTCATCCCCGGCGGTATCGACGCAGTCGCTGGCGGTGATATGAACTTTGACGAATCAACGCCACACATCCAGTTCCAGGCGGATACGTTCTCACCGAAGCCCGAAGATCCCGACAAGCTCCGTTGCCGCCCCGGCATCGCGTACAACACTGACACCTCAGTGCGGTACACATCCGGCCCGAAGAAGGGCAAGCAGATCTCGGGTAACCAGAAGTTCATCGACGCGCAACGGGGCCTGCGCGAACACATGCACTCGCTCGGCTATCCGGTGGAACTAGAAGTCTTCGAACGTCATGACGAGTCACTCAACCTCGACCGCTACACCGAGCAACAAGACCGGGAGCGCGATCTCGCCAAGCGCGAGGATGATGTGGAAGTCAAGAAGCGATCCGTGCAGCGCGACATGGACGCAATTGATCGTGACCGCGAGCAGGCTGCTAAGGAACTTGAACAGGCGCAAGAAGCCCGCGAAGCAGCCCAGCGCGTACAGGAGAATGCTGAAGCACAGGCTCGCGAGGTTGCCGAGCGTGTGCTCAAGGAAGCACGCGAGAAGGCCGAGCAAGAAGCCGAAGAGATCCGCAGCGAAGCACGCAAGGATGCTGAGCAGGAGTTGGGCCTGGCCGAAGCGCAAGCAGACGAGCTGCTCGAACGAGCCGAAGAGACTGCGCGGGCCAAGGCGGGCGATATTACAGCCGCAGCTCGCAGCGAAGCAGAGACGATCACTCGCAAGACCGACGAGGCCCTTAAGCAGGATGAGCGCGACGCCGAGACGATCCGCAGCAAAGCACGAGATGAGGCCACGAGCATCCGCGACGAGGCCACACGCGACGCTGCAGTAACGCGCAAGGATGCCCGCGATGAGGCTGATCAGATCCGCCGCAACGCGCACACGGACGCCGAAGATGAAGCCGCCATCATCATCGAAGAAGCGGTGAAGTCAGGACAACAGTTGGAGCACTTGGATAAGAAGTTCCTGGTGCAAGAACTGCATCGCAGCCCAGAGTTGCTTGAGCGTTACACGCTGTTCAGGCAGTCGCAGACCTCAGGCAAGAAGGGCGGGGCGCAGCAGCGTGCACGCGAGCGCATCGAGAAGCGCCGCCAGCAGCAACAGCAGCGTGATCGTGATGGCGGTATGGAGTTGTAGCACTGCTCTCCCCTGCCCTGTACGGCCTTCTGCGGGCCTAACAGGGGGCCGTCGGCGTCGTAGGTCATTGGCGGCGGGTAAACGGCTGATATTCAGCGAAAATCGAAGAAATCTCGGCTAGGCGGGGCCGGTGTCACTACGTTGCGCAGTGAATTGGCCTGTTGAGTGGCGGAGATAGTGCGCAGCACGTCGGTGTGTACGACGGGGCATGTGCTGCGCAGAAGAGATGTCCGTAGAAGGGCCGACAGAATGTCGTTGTCATTCTGTTGCGTAGTAAAGGTGTCAATAGGATGACAAACCACTTCACTGCCCAATTCACATGTCATTAAAGTGACAGGGCATTTGATTGCGCAGTAAACGTGTCGATGAAATGGGTGCCCAATACACAGTGCAACCTACGTGTTAATGAAATGTCACAGACACTACATAGTGCAGTGAGTTGCGCAGCAGAAACGCCAGTAAAAGCACCGCACCACTGCACCGTAAAACTGCACAAGTGATTCGCAGCAAATTGGCGTGTGAAATGGTTGAAAAAATAACCCCGCAGGTTTCCCTGCGGGGTTTCGTAGTTAGAACGGTACTTCTTCGCCCTCAGCGCCAGCCAGGGCGGCGGTCGCCGCCTCGCCTCCGCGACGGGCAGCGCGAGCAGCGGACTCCTTCTTGGAATCGATCAGCTGCACCGTGTCGATGCGCGCCACCAGCGGGTACTGCTTCACACCGTCCTTGTCGGTGTAGACGTCGGTCTTGAGCGAGTAGCTCACCGCAACGCGATCGCCGGAGCCGATGCAGCCGAACACACCGGGGTTCGCGGCGTCCTGGACGTAGCCGGTCAGCTCCACGATCTCGCTTTCCACCTTGCCGGTGGACTTGTTCTTGAAGGTGTTGCGCGCATAGACGCTGAGCTTCACCGTCGCGCCGCCGTTTGCGTGCTCGAACAGCTTGGGTGCGCGAGCTGCGTTGCCGACGATGGTGCCGTTGTTGAAGGGGTTGGACATGATGGTTCTCCTTACGTGAGTGGGTGTGATTTGCCGTGCAATTTGGGTACTTAAGCAGCGGCTTTGCCGCTGCGGGGGTTGAGCTGTCGTTACAGCACTGCCCAGGGCAGCGGTGTGCCTGCCGCCTCTAGGTCGCGCAGTTCTTGTGCTGCGCCCGGATCGGCGTCCTCGCCGTCGATGCCGTCGGCGAGCTGGTAGAGCAGTTCCAGGTCGGTGTGGGTGATGTCGCGCATCAGGTGCCTCCTTGTTCGGATGGATGGTCAATCCGTCTGTTGGAGACAGCTCTGCTGTCTAGGGGGTTCTCCCCCGCCCCGCTAGGTGTGCATCTCTGCTGGCCACGGCCCCGCGAGAAAAAGAAACCCCGTTGCATCGCTGCAACGGGGTGTGTGGTGTTACTCGGTGAACAAGATCGTGCGGGTCTTCTCAGCGCCCTCGCGGACGAGTTCGACCATCCGCTCGCCCTGGCCAATGTCGGTCAGCTTGGCCACCAGAGACGGGAAATTCTCGTCTGGTCCGATCTCGGTGGCTCGCTGCGCAGCCACGCCAGCTAGTCCCGGCTGGCCTGTGGCGTGAGCGAGCACGGCAACAGTGGCGGTGAGCTGCGCCCGCATCCCCGGCCAGCTGGTCGGGACAGCGCGCATAACCTGCTCTATGAACGCAAGGCCAGCCTGCGGCTCATCGAGCAGCGCTGCGAGCAGCGTGTCTCGCAAGCGCGGCGTGGTGAAGCATTTCAGCGCAGACCGAACAGCACGAGTGCTCGGCTGGGTGATCCCTGCCGCCGCCTGCTCGTATTCACGCTGCAGCACGTCCGCGAACATGGGCGGGATATACGCCAGCGCGTCTTCGATGATGTCGGCGTGCTCGGCAGCGTCGATGCCGTGATCGGTGCTGTTCAACCGTGCTTCGATGTCGTCTTTGCTCGGTTCCGGCAGCTCGCCGGTGTGCTCTAGCATCTGGCGCAGCGCCGCCGATGCGGCGACCTCGCCGACAACACCGTGGCGCGGCTCATCGATGAGCGGATGCTGATACACAGACCACCACGCAGCCCCGGTGACGATCTCGGGCACCTGCACCACCCCGAGCAGCGGCGGTAGGTGCACTGCCCCACTAGTGAGATACGTTGCCGTCTCGTCAAAGACCGGCTGCGCAATGTCGTCGCTGATCATGTACGCGATAACAGCGTCGAGTTCGAGGTGGTGGACCCACGCTGCGAACCGCTCGCGGCTCTCGGTGAGCTTTGCAACAGCTTCGTCCAGGTCGAACCGCGCGACCGGGCCGAGGCGGATGGTGTCGACGCCCTCGTCGTCGACGAAGAACGCGAGGATCAGCGAGTTGTTCGGGTAGAATCCGAGGATGCCGGGGAGGTTCGCGAGGATCTCGCCGTGGGATGCAAGCGTGTGGGAATGAGTGGACATGGCAGTGCTCCTTTGCACGAATACGGGGTGTATGTGGTCAATCCCGTATTCGGTCCGGCTCTGCCGGTCGCAGGCGTATCCCAGCAGCGCAGCACTCATGTGCGCCGGGCGTCGCTAGCGCAGCCTGATGCTCGGCTTACCGGGTGCGAGCGCTAGCGACGCAGCATTGTTAGATCCCCGCGTCGCCGCTGGTTAAGCGTTACCTTTGGCGCGATTGTGGGACTTGCAGAGCAGCTCGCAGTTGCTTTCCTCGGTCTTGCCGCCCTTCGACCATGCGGTGACGTGATCAGCGTCCATATCCTTGAGCGGCCAGATCTTCTCCTTCTTCTCGTCGTGGCCGATAGCGCAGTAGGAGCAGTTGGACACACCGTTCTTCTCGGCGGCGTCTGTCTGGCGCTTGTACACGCGCTTTTTGACAGCCTCAGTGAAGACACGCACGTTAAGCAGCCGCGTCTCTTTCTTGCCGCCGAGCAGGTACTCGTAGATACCCTTCTTCGACTGGACCTGCGAGTCGGAAAGCAGCTCGCGTGCTTCGGCGGTCATCTTTGCTGCGTCGTAGCCCTTGTCGCCGTACTGCTCATAGAGCTTGTTCCACGCGATTCCACGCATGGAACTGTCCGTCATCTTGAACACGCTTGCGGCCCAGTCGATGACGGTGGTGAAGTACGTCTGCAGCTCCTTGCAGTCCTCGTCATCGCGGTGCTTGGCCATGTAGTTATCGATGCTCACGCCGTCACGCTGAGCGATCCAGTCGAGAGCGACTTCAAGCACCTCCTGGCGGGCGGGTTCACCGCGCACGAAATTCGACCACTTCGACATCAGTCGCCAAGAAGTCTTCCGGTGGTGCATGCGCTACAACACCCGCAGACGGCACTCCTGGTGCAACTTTCTAGCCCCCAATGACTTCGAAGCACTCACATCAGCTACGCTGACCCAAGCAGCATAGCTAACCTCCGACGTGTCTACTTTCCGGGGGTCAGGCCCGTGCTCGACAACCCCAGCGGACTCAACGCCCACGCCAGCGTCGCGGACCATGCGGCCGGGTACCGGAAGGTGGCCAAGGCCGCGGGCATCGCGATTTAATCCCGCGCAGAGCCGGAGACTGTGACCTGGCGATCATTGATGCGCAAGGTGCTGTCAGCGGCAGCAATAACTGCGGCATCGTGCGTGGCGGCCAGAACGAGTGCGCCCCCGTCCGCAGCTCGCCGCAGGAGCGCGATAACTTGGTCGCGGTTAGTGGGGTCGAGGGAGGCGGTCGGCTCGTCAGCGAACACATAAGCCGCGCCGCGGAGCAGGGCTCGGGCGATCGCCAGCCGCTGCTGCTCGCCTCCGCTGAGAATAGCTGCCGGCCCGTCGAAGGGGACATCAAGACCGACTTCGCCGAGGGAGTGCAGCAATTCTTCTTTGGAGTATTGCTTCCTGGATAGCCCGAGGGTGAGGTTATCTTCGCAGCTTAGTTCGGGAATGATTCCGTGGTCTTGGTGGATTATCGCTGCGCGTTCTCGCCAGAACCTCCGCCTCCGCTTCATCCTCCACGCGGAGGCATTCTCACCGTCTATCCGGAGGAGGCCGTCCGCCGGCGGCAGGAGCCCGGCCAAGGTGTTGAGCAGCAAAGTCTTTCCGGAACCGCTGGCTCCACAGATGGCGACAAAGCCTGGCCCGGGTAGGGAAAACGTTGCATTTTCCACGAGGGACTTCTTCACCATCCGCGTGCTGCGCCCCACAGAAAAAGTCGACTCCGCGGCGAGACAGAGATGAGAGGTGGAAATCTCCGGCGGCAGAGTGGGGGACTGATTGGGGCTAGCCAATGACATTGTGACTCCTAGGGGAGGCGGACATGTGCTGAGAAATACTGAGACGGACAAAACCGAGGTAGACGATTAAGACAAGGCAGCTTAGCGCGGTGAAGGTGTAGAGGAACGGGTTGGGAAGCAGTAGCGGAGCCAGGACGGACAATATGACGACAACTGTCAGGCTGACCAGTTGGCTTTTGAATAGTCGCCACATTGTTTTGTCCGGTGATTGCCCAGCGCTGTGGAGGAGTACCAGGAGGCGACGGTGAACTCGGAGCTGGATGCGCGCCTGGACTATCAAGGCCGCAAGCGTGGCGAGCAAAGCTCCGAGGGCGCTCAGGATACTCAGCCAGAACAGCGCCGTGCTGGCTACTAGTTCGGCCAGACCGCGATCGGCGGCGCGTACCGGGTAGACGTAGCCTTCGAGGCCGGCAGCGGTAAGTTCTGGACCCAGTTCCGAGAAATCCGCGAAGAGCAAATTTTCACTCGAAGCTGTGGAGCTTAGGAAGTCTGCGTCGAAGCCGGATAGATCGTCCGTTTCAAGCACGTAAAAACAATCGCCGGGAACCAGTTCCCCCGACATTGTTCCACTAATGAATCCGACCGCATGATCGGCACTGACCGGACCAATTTGCGCAGATTTAAGGAGCAGGTCGCCGGATTCCTGAGCCCACAGATCCACGGAAGCTGCGAAATGCTCTTGGGCTGCGGAATAGTCGACCGAGTGGTTGTCGTCTCCGGGACGGAACTGATAATCCTGCAGATCGTGCCATTGGCGGTTGGCAAGTGCCACGGGGCAGGAGTCCGGCACACCGGTACCTTCTTTCGGCAAAGTATGGCTGAGGACAGCCCCGTGCTCCCGTTCCCAGCTGAGCGCGAAGTCGCGGAAGTTCTGCTGCAGACTGGGCGGCAAGAGCTCGCCTCCTTCCACGCGGCCAGCAGGGCCGTCGAAGTTGGCTGAAAAATGCAAGGCTCCAAACTCCGCGAGAGATTTCCAGGTCTGCTGGGCCTCGGATTCCTGCTGGTAGGAGCGGAGCGCAGCCGCTGAGCTAAGACCCGCTGCTACAAAGGTCACGCAGGTAAAGACCGAAATTACTTTCAGCGCTTTTCCCGCCGCCTTCTCTGCGGGGGCACGCTGCCCCAGCAGCGCTACTGCGCGGCGCAACAATGGGGCGGTGACGGCTACGGCCAAACCGGTGGTAGCCAGGGCCAAGCCTATCCCGGCGGCGTAGAACCTGAGGAACAGGAGGGCAAAAGAATAGCTCCCTTGGCGGGCGAGGAATGTACTCGCAAGGCCAATGAGAACTAGGTGCGGGAGGATGACAAAGGTCCATTGCCGCCAATTGCCTTTTTGACTGCGGTGCCCTCCATTTATTGTGCGCAGCGCTGCCAATCTAAGACCGGAAACCCGAAGAACAAATACCAGGGCAAAAAGGGAAACGACAAATAGAAACAGGATCGCCACCAACGCGGGCAGGCGGAATACGACCGATTGGATGAGGTGAAGGAACTGCGTCTTTTCGCTTAGCCTGAGCCCGTCATTCCTGGCCGATTCGTAGAAGTGGTTCGCATTGCCACCCGTTGCTTTGGGAACCAAGACGTAGTCACCGTGGTAATCCAGCGACCCAAGCTCACTGGCCGCTTGGCTCAAGGCATCCGGCCGGTTGAGCCGGGGAATGCGTTCCGGTGCTGGATAATTTTCCTCCAGCGGGATGAAAACCTCGTGGGAAGTCCCGCTTGCGTCATCGGTGCCAGTCAGCCGGTAGATGGAGTAGCCGTTCTGCTCGGCCAATGAAACCAGTGAGTTACGGATTACCGTCGGTGCGTAGTCTGACTCAAGTTCCTCCGCGAGTGAAGTCTTAGGCTCGACGTAGTCAAGACTAAAGGTTGATTCGACCCCTAAGGACAAGGGCTTGGTGGAGTCAACCAGGGCTGTCAGCAGCCACCCAGTAGTCGCGATGACTGCAGCAAGAAGTAGGCTCAAAAGCCCAAGTACTAGGGGTCGAATACGCATGAGTTCTAGCAGAAGTCGTAGTAGTAGCTGTCCTTAGTGCCCGGCAAATTCGTTGCCCAAAGCTCGGCGACCGACTTCTGGCCGCCGCGGGTGTCGATGCTTCGTTGCGTTCTGTCGTTGACGATCACAGTCGAAGTATGGCACCGATTCACGGTGAAATAAGAACGCGCCTTAGCGTCCCAGAATCCGTACTCCCAGGTACCGCCACCTGCAGGGTAGCGAACTTTCCGGCCGACAGATGCCCAGTAGGTTGTGAAGGCTGGTGCTGCCTCGCCGAGTAGCTCGGCCATCACACCGGAAGCAAAGCCTCCCTTGGCGCCGTGGTCTTGGAATTCTTCTGCGGAAGCAACGGCTGAGTTAGATACGGAAACGCTCAGAGCAGAGGCAATCAGCAGCGCTGCAAACTGCCGAGTGCGCTTTTTGGGGGTCATAACAGTCTCCTTTGAGAGAGGAAATGAGGCGGGATTGCCTCAAAAGGGAGGCTACCCTAAGTGAATATAAATGGGAATAGAACCAGTTTTCTAATTTTATTGGTACTTTTCACGGGCCTTAGGCTCGGGAGGGCGGTGGTTGTCCTTGGTCCGCTATGTCTTGGATTCACCCCGTACGGAGTGGGGTTGCCCGCAACACGCCCTTTCGTCCTTGCTCTCTTCTGACGTCATCCTCGCCAACGTCAGCTGCGCGAAACTCCTGCCTAGTTTCGCACGCCGCAAGCGCACGGTGTCGTGCGCTTGCTTAGGCCGCCCCTAAGGCGCAGCACATGCGCGCGATTGTTGATGTGCCACACACTGCAACCTAGTTCCACACGATCTGCACCGATTCAGGGTTGAAGGTCTTGGTGCCGCGCACGCCACGGCGCAGGCGCACCTGGCACAGGGTGTTGATGACTCGACGCTGCACGGCAAGCTCTGCGCTGTCGAAGGCGTCCACGGGCGAGGCGTAGCCGGTTGTGTCGAGCAGCGCCGATGCGCCAGCAAGGCGGGCACGGCGCGTTTCGAGTTTCTCGATCTGCGGCTCATAACGGTTTCGCGCGCGCTTGAGGTCACGGGCCTCGATAAGCTCCTCGTCGTAGTCAGCCTGGACGCGGGCGAGCTTTGCGCGAAGCTCAGCGAGTTCGTCGTCGATGGCGTCGACCTCGTCGTCATCCGCAGTCGGCAACAGGTCTGCTAGGTCGTCACGACCAAGGCGGGCGCGGATCACGGCGAGCACAAAATCATCGACGCTATGCGTGCGCACTAAGCCACAGGCGGCGCAGCGGTAGCGGTCGGCATGCGTGCGCACGGGATTGCCACACTCGTCGCAGACATACAGACCCGAGCCAAGATGGCGGCGAGTATTACGCCGCTCCTTGTTGGTCAGCCGGTCGGGATCATCGAGCACGTTCTGCACGCGCCACCACAGATCGGGTGTGACGATCGGCTCCCACTGCCCTTTCACCGGCTCGCCGGTATCGGGGTCGCGGACGATATGCGTGACACGGCGGTATTTGTTCTTCACGCCTTTGCGCTTGGCCTTCTTATAAGTGGAGTAACCCGCATACACGGGGTTGCGCAGGATCGAGTGCAACGACGTGTAGGCCCACGGCTGCGCGTCGGGAACCGGCTTTTCTTCCTGGCCTTCAGCGCGGCGTCGAGCGTTGCGCTCTGTGACCACGGTGTACATATGGCGCGGCGTGGTCGGGATATCCGGCAAGCCCGGTTGATCGACCCCAGATAAGGCGCGCGCAATGTCGCGCATGGAGTTGCCCCTCTCGACAGCGCGGAACATACCGAGCACGGCGGCGGCTTCGGATGGAATGATCTCGCCGGTGGAGGTGTAGCCGATAGGGCGCACACCGCCGGAGTACCAGCGGCCCTGCTCGGCGCGTTGCTGTTGCGCACGAGACTGGCGCATGCTCTTTCGCTCGATCTCGCCGCGTGCCACGGCTGCTTTGATGCGCGCGTACATTCTGCCGCCGTCGGTGGCAAGGTCAGCATCACCGTTCGCAGTGACGAGTTTCAGCCCCTGCTCCTCTGCCCTGTCGATCCACTCTTCGAGCTGCCAGGGCTGCCGTGTGAGGCGGTCGAGGTCCCAGCAAATGATCGCGTCGATCTCGCCGCGCTCAAAGGACGCCACCATCGCGTCGTAGTCGGGGCGGTCCACGTCCTTCTTCGACGCGGAGATCGACTGATCGACGTAGGTATGCACGACGTCCCAGCCGCGTTGCTCGGCAAGGGCTTCGCAGTCCTGGCGCTGCCGGTCGATGGCGAGGCCGTCCATGGCAGCATCGAGCGAGATACGGAGGTAAATAGCAGCACGTGTTGTCATGCCGCTAACACTAGCGCGCCTCAGGTTACATTGAAACGAAACTCCACGATGTCGCCGTCCTGCATGACGTAGTCCTTGCCCTCTTGGCGGACCTTGCCGTTGGCACGCGCGTCTGCCATGGACCCGGCGGCGGCAAGGTCGTCGTAGGAGACGATTTCAGCCTTGATGAAGCCCTTCTCAAAGTCGGAGTGGATAACGCCCGCCGCCTGCGGAGCGGTATCACCCTGGTGAATGGTCCAGGCGCGGGCTTCCTTCTCGCCGGCAGTCAGGTAGGTCTGCAGGCCCAGCGTCTCAAAGCCGGCCTTCGCCAGCGTTTGCAGGCCCGGCTCGGACTGGCCGACGGATTCGAGGAGTTCCTGGACCTCGGCGGCATCGTCAAGCTCCAGCAGCTCCGTCTCCGTCTGGGCGTCGAGGAAGACGCACTCGGCCGGCGCGACCAGCTCACGCAGCTCGTCCTTCTTCGCGTCGTCGGTGAGCACCTCTTCGTCGGAGTTGAAGACGTAGAGGAACGGCTTCGCCGTCATCAGGTGCAGTTCCTTGAGCAGGTCGAGATCGACCTCGCCCTCCTTGGACGCGGCGAAGAGGGTGCGATCGTCCTCCAGCACCTCCTGGGCCTTCTTCGCGGCGTCGACGACCTCCGCTAGGTCCTTGTTCTTCTTCGCATCCTTTTCCAAGCGGGGCAGCGCCTTCTCAATGGTCTGCAGGTCCGCGAGGATGAGCTCAGTATTAATGACGGAAATGTCGCTCGCCGGGTCGACCTTGCCGTCGACGTGGACGACGTTGTCATCGCTAAACGCACGCACCACCTGGCAGATGGCATCGGCCTCGCGGATGTTGGACAGGAAGGCGTTACCCATTCCCTCACCCTCGGAGGCGCCCTTGACGATGCCCGCGATGTCCACGAACGACACCGTGGCCGGGAGGATGCGCTCCGAGTTGAACATCTCCGCCAGGCGGTCCAGGCGCGGGTCGGGCAACTCCACGAGCCCGACGTTGGGCTCGATGGTGGCGAACGGGTAGTTGGCCGCCAGGATCTCGCTGCGGGTCAGGGCGTTGAACAGAGTGGACTTGCCCACGTTGGGCAGACCGACAATACCTAGTGTAAGACTCACGCTGGCAATCCTAACGCACCACTTTTCACCCGCTAGATGGTGTTCGGGCAAGATGGTGTGCGTGAATCAACGCGAAGACCTCGACGCCATCTCGCCACATCCGCCGGGCGATCAAGTCGATCGTTCGGTTGTCGTCGGCGAAGTGGTCAAAAGCACCTCCCTGTGGTCGGTGCGGCTCGTCCTCATCGGGGCGATGCTCTACCTGGCTGCCCAGCTGGTGGGCAACTTTTGGCAGGGCATCTTGCCGGTCGTGCTGGCGCTCATCGTCTGCACAGTCCTCTCCCCCGTCGCCCAGGGGTTGCGGAAAATCGGTGTGCCGAGCGCGCTCGCCGCCATCCTCACGGTGCTGGGCGCGTTCGGGCTCGTTGGTGCGCTCATCGCCGGCATCGCACCGAGCTTCGCGCGCCAGTCGCAGTCGCTCTACCTGCAATCGGTCGAGGGCATTCAACGCCTGCAGATTTGGGCGCAGGGCCCACCGCTCAACCTCAACTCGGAGGACATGGGCAGCTACGTCGACGAAATTGCTTCGTGGCTGCAACAGCGCGCCGGCAATATCGCAGGATCGGTCTTTACGGGCATCGGCACGGCGACGTCCATCGTGATCACGCTGTTCATCGTCACCGTCCTGACCTTCTTCTTCCTCAAGGACGGTGATCGGTTCCTGCCGTGGCTGCGCCGCGCCACGGGTCGCCGCACCGGCTGGCACCTCACGGAGCTACTCACCCGCGGATGGAAGACACTGGGTGGCTTCATTCGGGCGCAGGCGCTGGTCTCGCTTGTCGATGCCGTCTTTATCGGCCTCGGCCTCCTCCTCATCGGGGTGCCGCTCGCGCTGACTTTGGCCATCATCACGTTCATCGCGGGCTTCATTCCGCTCATCGGGGCCATCGTGGCGGGCGCGCTGTCCGTCCTCATTGCGCTGGTGTCGTTGGGCTTTACTCAGGCACTTTTGGTGCTCGGCCTGGTGCTCTTGGTCCAGCAGCTGGAAGGCAACATCTTAAGCCCGTGGCTGCAGTCCAAGGCGATGGACTTGCACCCGGTCATCGTGTTGGTGTCGGTCACCGTGGGGTCCGCGCTGTTTAACCTCGTCGGTGCGTTCCTCGCCGTCCCCGCGGCCGCCATGGTGGCGGTGGGCTACCGCTACTTCCAGGACCAGATGATGCTGCAATCGGGTGAGAAGCGGGTGGACGACATTCACTTCGTCACCTCCGCCGGCTACCTTGCGGGCCGCTACTCTGAAGCCCAGGGTGAGCACCGCCGCGCGGTGTGGCGGCAGGAACCCGAACAGGCGGCCAGCGCGGCGGCAGCGGAGGACCTGGTCTCGGAGGATAAGCCGCTGACCGACGAAGTGGACATCGACATGGATGCCGCGCCCACCGGGGACGACACCAAGAAAAACCGGGGCAAGGAAGTACTCGACACACTCTTTGGAAAGCGGAGGTAGACCTGCCAGTGAACACAGCGGTTTCAGTCGTGTTCCTACTCCTCGGGTTGGCCATCGGAGCCGTCCTCGGCTGGCTGGCGCGGGATCGCAGGCAGGTCGAGACACCCCCGCCGCCGGCACACGACCTCGTCCCGCTGGAAAACGCCATGGCCGGCCTCAACCAGCACCTGCACGCGCTGGAAAAGGACCGCGCGGGCGACATGGCCACCCTGGCGAGCCAGATGCAGACGATGATGCGCACCTCCGCGCGCCTCAACGACCGCACCGAAGAGCTGGTGACTGCGCTGCGGTCGCCGAACGTGCGCGGGCGCTGGGGCGAGATGCAGCTCGAGCGCGTGGTTGAGCTGGGCGGCATGGTCAAACACGTCGACTTCGAGCCCCAAGCGCATCTGACCTCCCGCGGTGCGACGGTGCGGCCCGATCTGGTGGTCAACCTCGCCGGCGGCCGGCACATCGTCGTCGACGCTAAGGTGCCGTTCTCGTCCTATTTGGACGCGCTGGAGACCACCGCCCCGGAAGAACACGCCGGCTATCTGCGCCGCCACGCCCACCTTGTGCGCAACCACGTCGTGGCCTTGTCACGGAAGGACTATATTGACGCCTTCTACCCCACCCCGGAATTCGTCGTCCTCTTCGTGCCTGCCGATCCGTTTTTGGACGCCGCGCTCAACGTCGACCCGGACCTGTTGGAGTTCGCGTTTGGGCGCAACGTGGTCATCGCCACGCCGACGACGCTGTTCGCACTCCTGCGCACGGTAGGGCTTGGCTGGCAAAACGAAGACGTCTCGGAGAAGGCCCGCGAGATCCAGCGCCTGGGCCGTGAGCTCTACACCCGCCTGAACACGTTGAGCGAGCATTACAACTCGGTGGGCCGCCAGCTCAATAAAACGGTGGAGGCCTACAACTCCACCTTGGCGTCCCTCGACTCGCGGGTGACGGTGACCGCGCGCCGACTATCGGAGATGGACATCACGACGCGGGCAGATCGGGCTCCGGTGGAGCCGCGATACATCGACACGCGGCCGGCGAGGCCCGGCAGGCACTCCTCCGAATCCCGCCGGGTAGACTGAGTTGCCGTGTCGCACACCGTAATGAGCAGAAATCGCCCCCACCGATCCGCGCTACCCGTGTGGACCGCGGTAGCGATCCTCATCGCTGCCCTCATCACCGGTCTGCTGTTATCGCTTCTGACTGGCGATGTCTCGTGGCCCTACGCGGTGTGCCTCATCGTTTCCGCGGTCGCGGTGGCCGCATTCGTGGAACCGCGCGGGATCTTCGTCTCCGTCGCCACGATCCCCCTGTGGTACGTGCTCATTACCCCGCTCGCCGGCTGGCTGGTGACCCTCCACGCCGGCTCCGAGGACAAGCGCCCCTTCGCCAAAACCACGCTCATTACCTCGGTGTTTCCCACCGCCGAGCTCTTCCCGTGGCTACTGGTGGCGTTCCTCGCGGCGGTAGTCATCGGCTGGCTCCGCCTGCTGCGATTGAAAAAGCGCGCCGAGGACGATCGCGCTAGGGCGCAGTACACCCGGCGCGCTACGGCCGAGGCAGACCGCCGCAACCGCGACGACCGCCTTTCCGTGGCTGAGCTTATCGCCCGCAACGAACGAGAAACCCGCGCGCACCGCCCGGATCCGAACGTGCGCGCGGGCCAAAAGCGCAGCTAACCGCGGCTACTTGTTGACGCGCTTGGCGCGCAGCTCCCGCGGCAGGGAGAACTGGATGGTCTCCGTCGTGGTGGTGACCTGCTCGACGTCGGTGTAGCCGCGCTCGGCCAAGAACTCGAGCACCTCGCGAACCAACAGTTCGGGCACGGAGGCGCCACATGTCACGCCCACGGTATCCACCCCATCGAGCCACGCCTCCTCGATCTGGTTGGCGAAGTCCACGAGGTGCGAATCCCGCGCCCCGGCGTCCAGCGCCACCTCGACCAGGCGCTTGGAGTTCGACGAGTTCTGGGAGCCGACGACGATCATGAGATCGCACTTCGGCGAAATTGCCTTCACCGACTCCTGGCGGTTCTGGGTGGCGTAGCAGATGTCGTCTGACGGCGGGTTCTCCAGCTGCGGGAAGCGCTCGCGCAGCTTGTTCACGATGGTGACCGTCTCATCCACCGACAGCGTGGTCTGCGAGAGCCACACCAGCTTCTCGTCGTGGAGGAAGTCCGGGAGCTTTTCTACGCCCTCGACGCCATCGACAAGGTGGGTGACCTCGGGGGCCTCGCCAGCGGTGCCCTCGACCTCCTCGTGGCCCTCGTGTCCCACGAGCAGGATGTGGTAGCCGTCGCGGGCGAAGCGCTGCACCTCGCGGTGCACCTTGGTCACCAGCGGGCACGTGGCGTCCAGGGTGAGCTGCTTGCGCTCGCCTGCCTCGTTGCGCACCGCGGGGGAAATGCCGTGGGCGGAGAAAATCAGCCGGGCGCCCTCGGGGGCGTCGGCCGCCTCGTCGACGAAGATGACGCCACGGCGCGACAAGGATTCGACCACGTAGCGGTTGTGCACGATCTGTTTGCGGACGTAAATCGGGGCGCCGTACTTTTCCAGCGCTTTTTCAACGGTTTCTACCGCTCGATCCACTCCCGCGCAGTAGCCGCGGGGTGCAGCGAGGAGTACCTTCTTCGCAGCTTCCGTCATGCGCCCTAGGGTATCGAATGTCCGACCATATCCATACACTGGGAACCCGGATCGTGAACTCGAAAGGGACACCTGCCTGTGAATCAAGCCGCCAACACCCCGGAAACCGCCTGGCCGGTTAGCCAGGTCAACGATCAGATCAAGGGGTGGATAGAAAAGCTCGGGGTCATCTGGGTTGAAGGGCAGCTCACCCAAGTCAACGTCAAGCCGACGTGGAAGTTGTCCTACCTCACGCTGCGTGACGTGGAAAAGGAAGCGTCCGTGCAGCTGACCTGCCCCACTAACCTCCTGCAGTCGCTGGACTCACCGCTCAAGGACGGCGATCGCATCGTCGTGCGCGGCAAGCCGGCGTTCTATACCCGGCGTGGCAGCTTCTCCCTGTGGACGACGGAGATCCGCCACGTCGGCATCGGCGAACTGCTCGCCCGCATCGAGGAACTGCGCCGCCGCCTATCCGCCGAGGGCCTCTTCGACCCGGCGCGGAAGAAGCCGCTGCCGTACCTGCCGCACAAGATCGGCCTGATTACCGGCCGCGGTTCGGCCGCCGAGCGCGACGTAATGGAGGTCGCACGCGCGCGGTGGAACAACGTACGTTTTCGGGTGCTCAATACCGCAGTCCAGGGTGCTACCGCGGTTCCCCAGGTCATCGACGCTCTGCGCACGCTCGACAGTGATCCGGAAGTCGACGTCATCATCATTGCCCGCGGCGGCGGCTCCGTAGAAGACCTGCTGCCCTTCTCTGAGGAGTCCCTCCAGCGCGCGGTGGCGGCGGCGCGGACCCCCGTGGTGTCCGCCATCGGCCACGAGCCGGACACCCCGGTTCTGGACAACGTGGCCGACCTGCGCGGC